>SAMEA3663023__coassemble_631_pt1 | contig 62736 bp, 56 predicted proteins | sample SAMEA3663023__metabat2_low_PE_007 | metagenome-assembled genome bin SAMEA3663023 (sample SAMEA3663023) | pig gut metagenome | biome: pig gut; feature: pig-associated habitat; material: faeces | place: France | collected 2012 | reverse complement strand
ACAGTATCGCAGAGACAGCAAAGGCCAATAACCTGAAGCCCTACGAATACTTTGAACATTTGCTGACCGTGATTCCGGAACACATGGAAGACACAGACCGCAGCTTTTTGGAAGAACTGCTCCCCTGGTCACCGGCGCTGCCGGAAAACATTCGAAAATAAAATTTACAGCAGGCCACGAAAGTGGCTTAAGATTGTCAAGGTACTTGCTATGGATCGTTTACACTATTTTACTACTGTCTCGAAGTCAGTTCCGTTGTTCCGCATAGTTTCACGGAGCCTGTAAGAATCGCTTTCCATATCAATCAGATAAGAAGGTTGTTTTAATTGTTTCAACAAGAAAGTTCTTAGACAGAGAAGAAAAATGAAATTCAAGATAAAAAGGGTAAACTTTGGGTGAAAACGATTTGAAACAGTTTTGGTATCATAACCTTAACAATAAAAAGTCGCATATGACAGGAGGAGATACTAATGAGTAGTCTGAAGAAGAAACTATCAATTGCAATGATCACTGTGGGGGCAGCATTTTTACTGACAGGTTGTGGAAAAAATATAGACCTGAATAAGTACACCACTGTGAGTGTAGAAGGATATGAGGGACTGGGTTCCGTCAACGTCGAGATTGACTATGCACAGATGAAGGAAGACTTTCCGAAAGCCAAGGTAAGCGGTGATGTGGGATTAATCTATGATTCGGCGGTCGATCTGGCAAGAGATATGGTTGTAAACTATTACGTGGAGAATAATGGAACACTGAAAAACGGAGAGAGTGCGACGGTAGCATGGAATTGTGAAGCAGAGACGTTTAAAGAACTGACCGGCTATACATTGAAATATAAGGATATTACCGTGAAAGTACAGGATCTTCCGGAAATCCCTACTTTTGATCCCTTTGACAGTGTGACACTTTCTTATGAAGGATGGGATGGAAGAGGCCATGCGGTAGTGGAAGTGGCAGAAGATATCCCTTATGGCGATGAATACACATTTGAAATCGATAATAAAAGCAGAGAACTTCATAACGGAGATACATTAACGGTAACTTACAATGTCAGTAATACAAATTACCTGATCCAGCAGATCGGAATGATTCCCTCAGTGACGGAAAAAACTTATACCGTGGAAGGACTGCCCACTCTGGTGACAAGTTTCTCACAGCTGAAGGAAGAAGACATAAACAATCTGATAAAAATGGCAACGGATGCTTTTGCAAATGAAACGGTTAATTTTTGGGGTACCAGACATTACGAGAACAGGGAGTATCTGGCGGCAATTCTGGAAGGGTACTCCGATGGAAACATATTCGCTGTATTGTTTCAGGGAGTGGACAATTATAATGAAGTGGAAAGAAACTGTATGGATCTGCAACAAAATTTGGTTGTGAATGCCGATGGAAGCATTAAATTTATAAACAATGATTTAACGGTATGTGCGGAACCCGAATTTCAAAAAAATCATTTTTATAGTGATTACTGGGGAGAGGAAGAAGTCTTGGAATCTATAAGAAAACATGCGGACAGCATGGAAATTTATGAGAAATAAAATGTAAACTTTGGGTGAAAAGGTAAAAAGAAAATACGGTATGATAACTACAGTTGTAATAAATAAACAAATGAGAGGTAGGGAAAATGGAAGAAAACAAAGTAACAAATACAGCACCTGAAGCATCGGAGAAAAAACCGAGATTTACCGTCAAGAATATTTTGAGAATATTGACGGTACTATGTATGATTTTTGTATTTTGTCCGTCATTTTTGGTATCCTGTTCCGGCCAGGATGTAAATGTCAATGTGATGACCGCAGTAGAAGGCGTGAAGGCCTATGGTGAGACCATGGTTAAGCCTCAGCCGCTTATGCTGTTATGTCTGTTATTGCCGATTGCAGTTATGGTATTACTGTTCGTGAAAAAGTTTACGGAAAAGCTGAATTCCACGATCATATTGGGATGCACCGCAGTAGATCTGGTGATCTGGTTTATTTTCCGGGGAGCTGTGAAAAAGATTGCGGAAGAGAATTATTGCACCTTCAAGACCACCCCGTGGTTCGTTCTTAATGTGATCGTAATGCTTCTGATCATTATTGCCAATGCACTGATCCTTTTGGAAAAAATGCAGATGGATACAGATATCGTAGTATTTTTTGCCAATGGCGAAGCGAAAGAGGCAATAGAGGGAATCGCGAAGAAAGTAACGCATGCAACTACAGCAACTGCAGGGAATGCTGACAAGACAGGTACCGCAACGGATGCAACAAAGGCAGATCCGGTAGGTAAATTGTTGGGAAAATAGCAGCGATCCCCACAAAGCTTCTGATCGTTGTGGGAGCGGCGGTGATTGCAGTGATCGCTATCATTGTTGTAGTAGTTAATGCTGGCAAGACGATTGATGTGAATAAGTATCTGACGGTGGAGGTCAGTGGCTATGACGGTTATGGCAATGCGACAGTGACAGTGGACTGGGATGCCATTGAGCAAAAATACGGTTCCAAGATTTCTTTTACCGGTGCAGCCCGCAGCGAATATGGTAGCGCTTTAAGCATGGTGACACCAATGGATGCTCTTCAGTCAGCTATGGTAGTGGATTTAGATGAAGATAGCAATCTTTCCAATGGACAGACTATTACATATACCTGGACTGTGGATCCTGAGCTGACAAAATATCTGAAGTGTAAAGTGAAATACAAGGATGGTTCCTATACCGTGAAAGATCTGACAGAAGTAGGAAGCTTTGATGCTTTTGCAAATCTGGACGTTGAGTTTTCCGGTGTGGCACCGAACGGAAGTGCTAATCTGAATTATACAGGTTCGGAATTAAGTTATTATGATTTTGATGCAGATAAACTGTCTGGACTCAGCAATGGTGATGTCATTACCGTAACCATCGACGAGAGCATAATTCCGTCTTGCGCGGAAAGACTTGGTAAAGTTCCGGAGACCAATGAAAACCAGTACACCGTAACCGGTCTGCAAAGTTATCTGACGAATCTCAGTGAGATCACAGATGAGGATCTGGCTGTAATGCAGCAGCAGGCTTCCGATGTATACAATGCGTCAGTAGCCCAAGAATGGAGTGAAACCTCTCATTTGGAGAACTTCACTTACCTGGGAGATTATTTACTGACTGCCAAGAACGCAGACACCTGGGGAACTAGCAATTATCTGTACCTTGTATATAAGGTACAGGCCAGAAATGAGTATTCCGACGGAAAGGAATCCTACAATCAGGTAAATGATATATACTGGTATATCAGATTCCGGTATCAGCACCGGTTGGTTCAGTACATATTGCTGGTATTATTATGGATACGAAACTTTGGAGCAACTATATAAAGAGGCTGTGACTGCCAATATTGATGCTTACAACCACCAGGACAATATAGATGAAAGTGCTGTTCCGGAACCTGTGGCAGAAGAAGTACAGGCAGCCGATGAGGGGTATGTGCTTCCCAATAGCGACAAGGAGCTTTTGACAGAAGCGGATCTGGAAGGATTATCTGCTGAACAGTGCCAGATTGCCAGAAATGAAATTTATGCCAGACATGGAAGAATGTTTAAGGACGAGGCAATACAGGCGTATTTTAACTCCTGTGACTGGTATGAAGGGACGATCGCACCGGATGATTTTGACGAAGCAAATCTGACGGAGACGGAGATCGCAAATAAAGATCTGATCGTCGAGTACGAGAAAAAAATGGGATATCGTTAAAACCGGATCATGATGTACCGGGAACAGCAGGGTATTACAGCAGCACGCGGCAGTATGATCCGGAGTATGTATTTCCCGCTCCGCTGAACAGCACAGAGATGCTGACCCGAAGCATTCGGAAAATGTGTGAATGGAATCCGGAGAAACGGTATCGGACAATGGAAGAGATACTGGCGGATCTGGACAGGATTATGCGGGAAGATTGCCGTAAATATAATTGCAATCAAAGAACTTCTATGCTATCGTAGATATAATGCATAGAAGTTTTTTGTATATCTAATGAATTCGTATATATTTATGATATTGGATGGAAGGGGTAAAGGTAGAATGAAACCAAGATCTCCCCAAAGTATGCAATTATATAAAATGCTCCTATCCCGCGGCTACCCGGAATCGTTCTGTGATCTGGTGACGAAGAATCTGAATACGGATTTTACGGCGAGCCGTATGATCGGTTATCTGTGTCATTATTCTGATCTGCCGCCGGAGGAAATCGCGGACGAAATGCTGGCGATCTTAAGTGACCGCAATCGTATTATGCAGAAGAAAGAACTGGAAAGTAATAATGCAGAGTGGAATCGTATTCTGATGCGGGGATTGGACACGGAGGACGAAACCTGAGGAAATAAACGGATTTGTTTTCGGTTGCCATTGTAGCAGATTCCGATTATAATAAAAGACTGTAACAGCAATGACACTGAATTGAGGTTTTCAATGAATATAGTAGTAGACGGATATAATATATGTTATAAAACAACCGGTACCGGCGATAAGACAGTCGTGATCTTACAGGGCTGGGGTACGGATCTGGGAGTGTATGATTCCGTAGCCGGTGTGATAGACGGCAGCAGGTACCGTGTGATCCAGTTCGATTTCCCGGGTTTCGGCGGCAGCGATGAACCGAAGGAACCCTGGGATGTGGACGGATTTGCGGACTTTTTCTGCAGATTTATGGAAGTAATGCAGGTAAAGCAGGCCACCCTCATCGGGCATTCCTACGGCGGACGCGTGATCATCAAGCTGGCGGCCAGAGAGAGCATCCCTTTTGAGATCACGAATATTATCCTGATCGACAGTGCCGGTGTCCTGCCGGTGCGGACTACTGCACAGAAATGGAAGATCCGCAAGTACAAGATTTTGAAGAAATTCCTGAACATGAAGTTGATCTATGCCATGTTCCCGGAGGTGATCGATGACTGGAGGAGCCGACAGGGATCGGCAGACTACCGCAATGCGACACCCATGATGCGTCAGTGTATGGTGAAGGCGATCAATGAGGATCTGACGGAGCTGCTTCCGAAGATCCGTCAGGAAGTACTGCTGATCTGGGGAGATCAGGATACGGCAACTCCTATCCGGGATGCACATATTATGGAAGAGAAGATACCCAACTGCGGCCTGGCAGTGATCCCGGGAACCGGTCATTTTTCTTTCCTTGAGAAGCCGGCACAGTTCCGGGGAATTATGGAGGCATATCTGAAATGATCATACGTGTGCTGATAGCGGTCGCGCTTGCTGTTCCGGCATATTTTTATACCATGAGGTATAATATTCATATGTTCCAGCAGAACGGCTATAAGAATAAAGAACACCTTCACTGGCTGAAGAAGAAGTTCCGGCTGCAATGGATTCTCTATTTTGGCCTGGCACTGGGCATTGTGACCTGTGTGTTCCCATATCTTGCCCTTGAAATCTTCGAGTATCTGATACTGCTCGTGATCATCGTGGTATATCGTGCCATGAAGCGGATGAACACGAAGAAAAAGTTGGTGTATACCGCCCGGGTCAAGAGATTGCTCGCTACGGAGCTGATCCTTACGGCTGCGGTATTCGCTCTGGTGTGTGGATTGGGTGGAATGAAGCGGATCCCGGGACTGTGCCTGATCCTGGTATCTGTGAATCTGTTTCTGGATATTGTGGCTAATGTCATCAATCATCCCATGGAGGCGGGGATCAATCAGCATTATATCAATGATGCTGTGAGAAAGCTGAAAAGCGTCCCGGGACTTACCGTCATCGGTGTGACCGGCAGCTACGGCAAGACCAGTGTGAAGTTCTATTTGCAGACATTATTGCAGGAAAAATATAATGTGCTGGTGACTCCGGAGAGTTTTAATACTCCTATGGGAGTGGTGCGGACCATCCGCGGTTCCTTGAAGCCCACCACAGAGCTCTTTGTCTGTGAGATGGGTGCCCGCCATGTGGGCGATATCAAGGAGATCTGCGATATGGTGCATCCCGATCACGGTGTGATCACATCTATCGGACCGCAGCATTTAGAGACCTTTTTTAACATGGAGAATATTCAGAAGACGAAGTTCGAGCTGGCGGATGCCCTGCCGGAAGGCGGCATGCTGTTCTTGAACGGTGACAACGATTATATTCAGCAGCAGGCAGCTTCTCCCGCGTATGATCAGACCCCGGAGAAAATCTTCTATTATTCTGAGACGGAAGGGACAGGATACTGTGCCAAAGATGTGAAGGTATCCCAGTTAGGTACGGAGTTCACGGTAGTGACCCCGGACGGCGAGAGCGAGAGATTCCAGATGCGTCTCATCGGTGCCCACAATGTCATCAATGTGGTGGGGGCTATCGCAGTTGCTCATAAAATGGGCATGACGCTGCAGGAACTGCGGATCCCGGTACGCCGGATCGAGCCGGTGCCTCATCGTATGCAGATGCGGGAGCACGGCCTCGTGACCATTATTGACGATGCTTATAATTCCAACCCCGTAGGTTCCAGGGCAGCGGTCGAGACGCTGGCTATGTTTGACGGTATCCGGATCCTGATCACGCCGGGCATGGTAGAGTTGGGTGACAAGGAAGCGGAATACAATCATAAATTCGGTAACTACGCAGCGGATTGCTGCGATTACATCCTGTTAGTGGGCAGACGGCACACCGAGCCCATCAGGGAGGGCGTGCTGGAGAAGGGATTCCCGGAAGAGAAATGCCTGGTATTCGACAAGCTGGAGGAAGCCGTATCTTACGCCTATGCCATCAAAGGGCAGGGACATAAGTATATTTTATTAGAGAATGATCTGACGGATAACTATTAGACGGTTCAGAGGCGATTTCGCGAAAGTGGTTCCGGATAGTTGACAGAGAGAGTAGGAAAATTCAGGAGGGAAAATAAATGAAGACAAGAGTAGCAATGCTGTTTGGCGGCAAGAGTGTAGAACACGAAGTATCCGTAATCTCCGGCATCCAGGCTGTCATGAGCATGGACACAGACAAATACGAAGTGATCCCGGTCTATATGACCAAGCGTAATGAAATGTACATCGGTGAGGAGATCGGCAAGATAGAATCCTATAAAAATATCGACGAACTGTTGAAAAAATCCCAGAGAGTGATCATGACCAATGAGGATGGAAAGGTATTCCTGACACCGTTCCCGGTGAAGCTGTTCGGCGGGAAGAAACCGGTAGAGATCGACGTGGCTTTCCCCGTAGTACATGGTACCAATGTGGAGGACGGCGCTTTCCAGGGTTACCTGAAGACCATGGGCATCCCCTTCGTGGGCTGTGATGTGACCGCATCCGCCATCGGCATGGACAAATACATTATGAAAGCTGTATTAAAAGAGTGTGATGTTCCGGTACTGGATGCACAGCTGTATACGCTGTCGGATTATGCACAGATAGAGACTCTCCTTGACAAAGTGGAAAAAGGACTGGGATATCCCGTGATCGTAAAACCGGTCAACTTAGGCTCCAGCGTAGGCATCAGTGTAGCTAAAAATCGTGTGGAACTGACCCACTCCGTCGACGATGCGTTCAAGTATGCGACCAAAGTGCTGGTGGAGCACGCCATCACCAATTTACGTGAGATCAACTGCTCGGTACTGGGAGATGAGAATGACGCTATTGCTTCCGAGTGCGAAGAACCCCTGCACACCAAAGATATCTTAAGTTATGAAGATAAATACGTCAGCAATGCCAAGGGCAGCGGCTCCAAGGGCATGGCGAGCGTATCCCGCAAAATTCCGGCAGAACTGTCTCCGGAGAAGAGAGAGGAAGTCCGGGAGCTGGCAGTCAGATCCTTTAAAGCACTGGGCTGTAACGGTGTGTCCCGTATCGACTTTATGATCGATGAGGACAACGGCAAGCTGTATTTTAACGAGATCAATACCATCCCGGGATCTCTGGCATTTTATCTGTGGGAGCCGGTAGGAGTTCCTTACAAAGAGCTTCTGGATCGTATGATCCAGCTGTCTTTGAAGAGAGCCCGCACCGAGGAGAGACTGACCTTTACCTTTGACACCAATATCCTGAATTCCGCAAGCTTTGGCGGTTCTAAGGGTGGCAAATTGTAATAGCCGGTTTATGGATTTTATGATTATTTAATATATTTTTTAGCACTCGGGACTTGCGAGTGCTAAGCAGTAGTGATAATATAATCTCTGTAAGAGGAACAAGCGACTGCAACAGCAGACAATTGCTTGAAAAGAGATGTGAAGTGGTCAGCCGCGCAGGAAACTGTGTGGCTGATTTTTACATGGAAAACGTCTTGGTTGTGTGGCTCACCGGTTGGGCAGAATGGAGGGAATATGACGAAGACAACAAAAAGAGATTATTATGAAGTATTGGGTGTCAGCAAGACAGCGGACGCCGCAGCGATAAAAAAAGCATACCGGAAACTGGCGAAAAAATACCATCCGGATACCAATGCAGGAGACCCTGTGGCAGAGGAGAAGCTGAAGGAAGTCAACGAGGCTTACGATGTGCTGGGGGATGAAAATAAGAAGAGACTATATGATACTTACGGTTTTGCTGCTTTCCAGGAGGGATTTAACGAGGAGGCAGCCAGACAGTATCAGGAGCAGTTTAAGAACGGAGGCGGCTTCCACTACAATGGAGGTACCGGCGGATTTGGTACCGATGGTTTCGGAGGCTTTGGTAACGGCACGTTCCATTACAGTACGGGAGGAAGCGGTTTCGGTACCGGGGATTTCGGCAGCTTCGGCGGGGATGAGGATATTTTTGACAATTTGTTCGGTCAGTATTTCAAGGGACAGAAAGGCTCCGGACGGGGCAGCCGGGCAAACTACCGTAGCAAAGGTCAGGATGTGGAATCCGGCATCACCATCAGTTTTGACGAAGCAATGCATGGCTGCGACAAGACCTTTATCTTAAGAGATCCGGCTACCGGCAAGTCCGAATCCGTGCAGGTGCACATTCCGGCAGGTATCGATACCGGTAAAAGTATCCGCCTGAAAGGTAAGGGCGGTGAAGGTTACTCCGGCGGTGAGAGCGGTGACCTGTATCTGAAGGTGACGGTACAGGAGAAACCGGGCTGGGAGCGTAGAGGACAGGATCTGTATACCACGGTCAATATCCCCTATACTACTGCGGCCCTGGGCGGTGAGATCCGAGTGCCCACGTTGTACGGCGATGTCATGTGCAAAGTGAAGGAAGGTACGCAGTCCGGCAGTAAGATCCGTCTGAAAGGCAAGGGTGTGGTATCCATGAAGGATAAAAATGCCCACGGCGATCAGTATGTCGTGATCCAGATTCAGGTGCCTAAGAATCTGACTCCTGCAGCAAAAGAAAAATTACAGGAATACAAGAAGGTCAGTGGATTTTGATCCACTGGCCTTTTGTGGTGGAATCCGGTGTTGGTTAAAAATGTAATATAATGGATTTGGAATGTACGGCACTTTTGTAGGAATTATATGTTGCATATTTGCAGATGCTTGTATATAATGATGTAGTAATTCCTAGTTGGACGCTAGAGATAGGAGGAAGTATATGTCAGAACAATTATTACAGGTGCGTAACTTGTCCGTAAGTGTAGAGGACAAGCCCATCCTTCATGGAATAGATTTAGAGGTTCGTCCCGGAGAGACCCATGTCCTCATGGGACCCAACGGTGCTGGAAAATCCACATTGGGTTACACCATCATGGGAAGCCCCCATTATGAGGTGACCGGTGGTGAGATCCTGTTCAAAGGGAAGGAATTATTAGAGGAAACTACAGACCAGAGAGCGAAGGACGGTATTTTCCTGTCCTTCCAGAATCCCCTGGAGGTACCCGGAGTATCTCTTCGGAATTTCATCCGTAATGCCGTGGAACAGAGGAGCGGTTCCCGTATCAAGCTGTGGACCTTCAAAAAGGAGCTGGAGCAGGCTATGGAGGTATTACAGATGGATCCTTCTTACGGTGATCGTGATCTGAACGTGGGATTCTCCGGCGGTGAGAAGAAAAAGGCAGAGATCTTACAGTTACTTATGTTAAAACCTTCTCTGGCAATTCTCGATGAGACCGATTCCGGTCTGGATGTGGATGCGGTACGTACGGTATCCAAGGGCGTGGAAGAGTACCAGAAGGACAAAAAAGGTGCGCTGCTGATCATCACCCACAGCACCAGAATTTTAGAGTCTCTCCATGTGGATAAGACCCATGTGTTGGTAAATGGCAGAATCGTGGCATCCGGCGACGCTTCCCTGGTAGACGAGATCAACGAGCATGGTTTCGAGCGTTTTCTGGAAGCATAAGGAGGTTGACGATCTGAATGAGTGAACGTGAAAAGACATACGTGGAAGACGTCAACAGAAGCATTTATGATATCCGTAATGAGGAGAAGGACGTCTATCGTATTAAAAAGGGACTGACTCCCGATATTGTGGCGGAGATTTCCGAGAAAAAGAATGATCCCGCATGGATGGCAAATTTCAGATTACAGTCTCTGCAGATCTATAATGAGATGGAAGTTCCCGACTGGGGTCCCTCTATTGAGGGTCTGAACATGGAAGACATCGTAACCTATGTAAAACCTAATACCCATATGAGCGCCAAATGGTCCGAAGTGCCGGAGGACATCAAGGATACCTTCGAAAAATTAGGGATCCCACAGGCGGAGCGGAAGTCCCTCGCCGGTGTGGGGGCACAATATGATTCCGAGCTGGTATATCACAATGTCAGAGAAGAAGTGGCAGCCCAGGGCGTGGTCTATACCGATATGGAGAGTGCCCTGAACGGGGAATATGCGGATATGGTGCGGAAGCATTTTATGAAGCTGGTGACCCCCAGAGATCACAAATTCGCAGCGTTGCACGGTGCTGTGTGGTCCGGCGGTTCCTTCGTATATGTTCCCCCCGGAGTGTCTGTGACGATCCCTTTGCAGTCCTATTTTCGACTGAACGCACCGGGAGCCGGACAGTTCGAGCATACCCTGATCATTGTGGACGAGGGTGCATACCTGCATTTTATCGAAGGCTGTTCCGCCCCGAAGTACAATGTGGCGAACCTCCATGCCGGCTGTGTGGAGCTGTTCGTGGGGAAAAATGCAAAACTGCGTTACTCCACCATCGAGAACTGGTCCAAGAATATGTACAATCTGAACACCAAGCGGGCTCTGGTGGAAGAGGGTGGCACCATTGAATGGGTATCCGGTTCCTTTGGATCCCACGTATCCTATCTGTATCCCATGAGCGTGCTGAACGGTAAGGGTGCGAGAGCGGAATTTACCGGTATTACTTTCGCCGGAGCCGGACAGAATCTGGATACCGGTACGAAAGTGGTTCACAATGCGCCGGAGACCACTTCTTATATCAACACGAAGTCCATCTCCAAGGATGGCGGGATCAGTACGTTCCGAAGCTCCGTGGTAGTGAAGAACAGTGCGACAAAGAGTAAATCCGCCGTATCCTGCCAGTCCCTGATGCTGGACGACAAGTCCCGTTCCGATACCATCCCGGCGATGGATATCCGTACCCAGGATGCCGATATCGGGCATGAGGCGAAGATCGGCAGGATCAGCGACGAGGCAGTGTTCTATCTAATGTCCCGCGGTATCTCCGAGGAGGACGCCAGAGCCATGATCGTCAGCGGCTTCGCGGACAATGTATCGAAGGAGCTGCCGTTGGAATATGCGGTAGAGATGAACAACCTGATCCGCCTGGAGATGAAAGGCAGCATCGGGTAAAAGGAGGACAGAATATGGAAAAAGAATATAATATGACCATCAACCGACTGCCCTCCAAGACATGGAACTGGCTTCGCATGAATGAGACGCAGTTGGAGAAAATAGAGATCCCCGCGGCCGGAGAGGCAAAAGTCATTCTGCCGGAGAAGATAACGACCGCTGAAAACGAAGGATCTAAGCCCTGGAATGCGGATTTTGCAGGGATTGCCTCCGGTATTGGGGAAGATATGGACGGTCTGCTTGCCGCAGCGGGAGTAAAAGCAAAACATTATGAGGTGCCCGCGGATGTGACAGAGGTGCAGCCGTTACTGCTTGATTATGCCTATGCACAGAACAGCTTACAGGCGGGAGCTGTAGCGGTAAAAGCAGGTAAAAACAGTGAGATCACAGTGATCGAGGACTTTGCTTCTGACAGAGAGGCGTCAGGTCAGGCAGCAGTATCCACCAGACTGTATCTGGAAGAAGGAGCGAAGCTCCGGTTGATCCAGGTGCAGAGACTGGGCAGTGATTTTACTTTTATGAATGATATCGGTGCCCTGTGTGAGGAGAAGGCTTCCCTGGAAGTGATCCAGCTGATCCTGGGCGGTAAAAATACGTATTTAGGATGCAAGACCACTCTGCAGGGCAGAGAGAGCAGCATGAATGCCGATACCGCTTATATTGTAGACGGCGAAGGCAGACTGGATATGAATTATGTGGCTCTGCATGAGGGGAAAAAGACCCAGAGTAATATGCAGGCAGGCGGCGTGTTAAGAGATCATGCCTTCAAGTTATACCGCTGCACCATTGACTTCAAATGGGGTGCCAAGGGTGCGGTAGGCAATGAAAAAGAGGACGTACTGTTATTGTCTAATGACGTGGTGAACCAGACCATTCCCCTGATCCTCTGTGCGGAGGAAGATGTGGAAGGCAATCACGGCGCCACCATCGGTAAGCTGGATGATGAGCTGCTGTTCTACTTAGAGAGCCGCGGCATGAACAGAGAGCAGATCTATGAGATGATGGCGATGGCGAAGGTGGATGCGGTCTGCCGCAAGATCCCCGATGCCGCCACACAGGCAAAGGTACAAAAGTTCCTGGGCAGAGCCGTGGAAGAAGAGGAAGCGTAAAGAGTAAGATAACAGGAGGAAGTATGAGTATTTCAGTCAACGAGATCCGCAAGGATTTTCCTCTGCTGGAGAATCAGAAAGTGATCTATCTGGATACCGCAGCGACTTCACAGAAGCCGGCCTGTGTCCTGGAAGCAGAGCGGGAATTTTATGAAAAATACAATGCCAATCCCCTGCGCGGATTATACGAGCTGGGAGAGGCGGCAACCGAAAAATACGAAGAAGCCAGAGAGACGGTAAGGGAGTTTTTGAATGCGAAGGAAGCGGCGGAGATCATCTTCGTCCGCAATGCCACGGAAGGTTTAAACCTGGTGGCGTACAGCTTCGGCTCCCTGGTACTGAAACCGGGAGATGAGATCCTGGTGAGCATTATGGAGCACCACAGCAATCTTCTGCCCTGGCAGCAGGTGGCAGCCAGAACCGGAGCAGTGGTGAAGTATCTGGAGTGCACCGAAGACGGAAAATATACCGAGGAAGCTTTTAAGGAGGCACTGAGCGACCGAACGAAGATCGTTGCCATGACCCAGGTATCCAATGTGCTGGGCTGCAAAAATGATATCAAGCGTTTTGCACAGCTGGCACATGAGGCAGGTGCTTATTTCGTGGCAGACGGAGCCCAGAGCGTGCCCCATATGGCAGTGGACGTACAGGATCTGGATGTGGATTTTCTGGCATTTTCCGGGCATAAAATGTACGCTCCCATGGGAATCGGTGTGTTATATGCGAGGAGAGAGCTGTTAGAGCAGATGCCGCCGTTTTTATGCGGTGGAGAAATGATCGATTCCGTCAGCCGTACAGGAGCCGTGTGGGCAGAGGTGCCTCACAAGTTCGAGGCGGGTACGGTGAACGGCGCCGGTGCTTATGCCCTCGCAGAGGCTATCCGTTATGTGCAGAAGATCGGCTTTGATTTCATCGAAGAGAGAGAAGCAAAGCTGACAAAACTGCTGATGGATGGGATGAAGGAGATCCCTGCGGTGCATATTTTAGGATCACAGAAAGCGGAGGATCATCACGGTATCGTGACATTTAAACTGGACGGCGTGCATCCCCATGATGTGGCATCTGTTTTAGATGCAGATCACATCGCAGTCCGGGCGGGACATCACTGCGCCCAGCCGTTACTACAGCACCTGAAAGTGTTGTCTACCACCAGAGTGAGTCTGGGCGTCTACAATACGGAAGAAGAGATACAGGCATTTTTAACAAGTCTTGCAGGGATAAGGAGACAGATGGGCTATGGAGAATAAAACGTTTTATAATGAGATCCTGACGGAGCACAACCTGCATCCGTATCACAAGCACAAGCTGGAGGATGCGAACCTGGTGTTAGAAGGTGTCAATCCCAGCTGCGGCGATGATATTTTCCTGGAACTGAAGGTGGAGGACGGTGTAGTCGTGGACGGTGCCTTTGAAGGAGATGGCTGTGCCATCTCCCAGGCTTCCGCGGACATGATGCTGGAGCTGGTCATTGGCAGAAGCAAGGAGGAAGCGTTGCATCTGGCAGACCTGTTCCTGAAAATGATCAAGGGAAGTATCACCGATGAAGAGAAGGATGAGCTGGAAGAGGCCTCCGTGCTGCAGGATATCGCCCACATGCCTGCCAGGGTAAAATGCGCGGTGCTGGGGTGGCATACCATGCAGGAATTATTGAAAACAGAAGAAAAATAGCTGATAAAAAGATAAAGATATATCTTGCACGCCCTTTTTGGATACGCTACAATGAAAAAAGAAGTGTAAGAAAAGCGGGGGGCTGTGCATGTTCCACATAGAGCTTATCATTGAATTCCTGGAAAACGTGATGAACAATATTGTCCAGGTGGCAATACTGTTCTTTGAATTTGTCGGAGTGATCGTTATTATTCTCTCCGGTCTGAAAGGGTTTTATAATTATGTGCGGCGGGTGCCGGATATGAAGATCACCCTGGCGCAGGGGCTTGCTGTAGGGCTGGAATTCAAGTTGTGCAGTGAGATCCTTAAGACCGTTATTGTCAGAGACTGGAAGGAGATCGTTACCGTAGCCGGTATCATCGGACTTCGTGCGGCACTGACTTTCCTGATCCATTGGGAGATCAAGGAAGAGAAGAATCATTCCTAAAAATCGGCAGCTGATGAAAATCGGCTGCTTTTTTTAGAATGATTTCCGGTTACCCAACAAAAGTCAATAAGTTTATCCAGATAAAGAGATTAAATTTGTAATGGTATATAGGTTAAATTTGCACCTTGGAAAAAAGCTGTCAGAGGACTAACATATAACGATAAAGTATGTATTTATAAAAAAAGTGTAAAGAAATGCTAAAAAATCCGTTGCATTTGACACTTCGACGTGCTAAAGTTATCAATAGCATGAACGTAAATGTAATCGATTACGCATGCTTAAAAGGAAAGCAGAATGGAATTACAAAAGACACTTACTCCCGGGGAAGCGCTGGAACGCGTCCTACGATCTTATCAGACCTACTACAATATCAAAACAGAGGCTGTAGAACCGCCATTCGCAGCAGAGGCGATCTTCGGATCCCATAATGAGCAGTATTTTCTGATCAAGAAAGCCAAGGTGGCAGATATTGACACCAACGAGACCGTGTATTTTGCCACAGAAGAATCTTTATCTAAGGAACGTCTTCTGGAACTGGACGCTATCGCCTGGGAGCGGGGAACTGCAAATGTGCAGCCGTCTTCCAATCACAGGAACAGTGATGTCGTCCTGATCATTCTGACCGCTCATGCCGGGGAGGATGCTCTCGCACAGGTGAAAAAGTGCAGGCATTATCAGAGTTATCTCTGGGGATTCCATGGCTGGAGCAATTATCGTCTGATTGTCGCCGAGCTGTCTTCGGGTCGGATCGTCCACAACCGCCACGGACAGATTCTGAAGAAGCTCGTAAAAAAGGCAATAAATTAAATCTGTGTATTAAGAAAAGGAGAAACACAAATGACAGCATTATTAATCGTTGTAGCCGCTATTGTACTGTTGTTTATCGGCTATGTGTTCTATGGCTCCTGGCTGGCAAAACAGTGGGGCATCGATCCTACCAAGAAGACTCCTGCAATTGAGAAGTAAGATGGTGTGGATTACGTCGCAGCTAAGCCTGCCGTACTTATGGGTCATCATTTTTCATCTATCGCCGGAGCAGGCCCGATCAACGGACCGATTCAGGCTTCCATCTTCGGATGGGTTCCCGTATTCCTGTGGTGTATCATCGGTGGTATTTTCTTCGGCGGTCTGCAGGACTTCGGATCTTTATTCGCATCTATCAGACATGACGGTAAATCTGTAGGTGAGATCATCGAGGATTCCATGGGATCCAGAGCTAAGAAGCTTTTCATCATCTTCGCACTTCTGGTGCTGATCCTGGTAATCGCTTCCTTCGTTAACATTGTGGCAGGTACTTTCCTGACCCTGGCGGATGATGCCGGCAAGACCGCTTTCGGTTTTGTGACCAATCCTACCGGTAATCAGTCTACTGCAATGATCTCTCTGCTGTTCATCGTTCTGGCTGTTATTTATGGTTATGTGACCAACAGAATGGGCGTTAAGACTCTGCCCGCTACCATCGGTGGTATCATCGGTATCGTAGCTATTACTGTTATAGGTCTGAACGTTGGATTTGCCATGAACCGTATCGCATGGATCGTATTTGTAGGTGTTTACATCGCAGTGGCTTCCCTGGTTCCCGTATGGATCCTGTTGCAGCCCCGTGACTACCTGTCCAGTTTCCTGCTGTATGCTATGATCGGTCTGGCATTCATCGGTGTCGTTGCCGGTGCTTTCACCGGTACTGTCGCATTCGATATCCCCGCGTTTACCAGCTGGGAGCCCAAGGCAGGACAGACATTGTTCCCTATGCTGTTCATCACTGTAGCATGTGGTGCATGTTCCGGTTTCCACAGCCTGATCGCTACCGGTACTTCTTCCAAGCAGTTAGCGAACGAGAAGGATGCCAAGGCTATCGGTTACGGCTCCATGCTGATCGAGTCTGCTCTGGGTATCATCGCGCTGGTAGCAGTCGGTGCAGTATATCAGAAGTATTTAAACGGTGAGTTCGGATCTCCCGCAGCTGCATTCGCTGCTGGTATTGCATCCATGTTCGGTACCGAGACCTCCAAGGCATACGGTACGATCTACGCACTGCTCACACTGTCTGTATCCGTATTCGCACTGACCAGTCTGGATACCGGTACCCGTCTGAGCCGTTTCATGTTCTCCGAGTTGTTCCTGAAGGAAGGCGAAGCTACTTACAAGGATGCCAAGGGTGCACGTAAGGTGCTGGCTCATCCTCTGTTCGGTACTGTATCCATGGTACTGATCGGCTGTATCCTCGGCGGTCTGTCCTTAAGCCAGATCTGGGGTCTGTTTGGTGCAGCGAACCAGCTGCTCGCAGGTATCGCTCTGATGGCAGTAGCTGCATGGCTGGGTGAAGTTGGTAAGAACAACAAGATGTTCTTCTTCCCTATGGTATTCATGCTTGCCGCAACCCTGACCAGCCTGGTGATCACCGTGATCAACAAGTGCAAGGCAATCGGTGCCGGCACTGCTGCATGGGGTGACTGGTTCCAGCTGTTCTTCGCAGCTGCAATGGCAGTTTTGGCAATCTTCCTGGTAGTGGAAGGTGCACAGACCTTTGTTAAGCAGATGAAAGAAAAGAAAGCGAAAAAGGCTGCTTAATCAGAGAAACAAAAGACAAATAAGAAATCCCGGAGACTGTGTGAAGTCTTCGGGATTTTTATATTTAGTTCTATCTATTAGTGTTCAAAAAAGGCAACCGCAACAGCTCCGGGGCCTACATGGGTTCCGATGGTGGCTCCCAGAGTGCTGATGGGAAGTTCCTTTGCGTAATCCTTCCACAGATGTTCGCTGTCGTGAATGTATTTTTGCAACAGCTCATCACTCAGACCGGTATAACCCAGACAGAAAGGGCGGGAGAAATCTACACCGTCAGCTTTTTCTATCTCACGGATCAGGAAGTTACTGCCGTTTTTGGAGCCGCGGGCTTTTCCGAGCATAATGATCTCACCGTCTGAGACAGCGACCACAGGCTTGATGGTCAGTGCACCGCCGATGAATGCCACGGTAGAGGAGATACGTCCGCCTTTTTTCAGGTATTCCAAGGTGTCCAGAAGTCCCATGGTGTGGATCTTGGATTTCTCCTTTTCGAGAATGCTGACAATTTCTTCTGCGGATTTACCCTGATCCTTTAATTGCAGACCATACTCTACCAGAATGCGTTCTCCTATGGTGGCATTCATGCTGTCTACGACGAATACCTTACCCTCATAATCTTCAGCAGCGATCCGGGCACTCTGGCAGGTGCCGGACAATTTACCGGAGATAGTGATCACGATGACGGTCTCCCCCGCGGAGACTGCCTGCTCATAAGCGGCTTCAAAGACAGCGGGAGATACCAGGCTGGTGGTGGGGAGAGTGTCACATTCGATCAGCTTTTCGTAGAATTCTCTGTGGCTGATGGTGACTCCGTCTGCATATTCGTCGTCGCCGAAGCGGATGTGCAGCGGCAGGATGGTGACATCCTCCCTGGGGTGGTTCATATCAGATGCGGAGTCTGTGATAAAACGTATTTTTTCCATGATAATATTCCTATTCTTTTTATTATAGTTTGGCAGCTAAATGTTTCTTCCTGCTCATTTTTTTTGTGGATGCTCGGAAGGGAACTCAGCAAGGTACTGTTCCAGATTATGGGAGATCCTCTCCAGGGAATCGTAGAGATTCACCCGCTGTTCCTCTGTCATGCCGTCTCCGCCGTGAGCCAGTGCAGAGTAGATCCGGGAACCGATTTTTTTGACTACAGTGCTGCCTTCCTCGGTCAGATAATATAAAGTACGGTAGGAACGCTTGTTTTCCGGCAACTCACAGGACACCAGGCCTTTAGCACTTAACTGGCTTAATGTCCGGGAAATGGCAGCTTTATCTTCCTTACAAAGCTCTGTCAGCTGTGTGGCAGTCAGCCCCTCCGGATGTTTTCCAAGGTAATACAGACACATAGTGTAACCTGCTTTTAAGTCTAATTGCCCCATTTCCAGTTCTTTTAATTTCTGCAGATAACGGTGCAATTCCGTGATCGACACAACGAATCTTTCAAAACGATCCTGCATGGACAATCCTCCTGTAAAATGTTGATGAAACAACAACTCTATGAAGTGTAACACATGGATGTTGACAAGTCAACAGCCAAAAAAGTTTGATAAATAGTTGACAATCTCAAAAAATCGCGCTATATCTAATTGAAAAGGGGACAGATAATAATAAATACATAGCGGAAAGGAAGATTTTTATGGTTAAGAAATTGATCCTGGTAACATCACCACCTGCCTGCGGAAAAACTTATATTTCCAAAGCTTTGGCGAAGAGACTGCAGCATGTGGTATATTTGGACAAGGATACTTTGATTACATTGTCAAAACAGATATTTGTAGTAGCGGGACAGCCTTATGACAGAAGCAGTGACTTTTTTGAAAAAAATATCCGTGACTATGAGTACGAGTGTGTTGTGGATCTGGCTATGGAAGCATTGGATTATGATGATATTGTATTGATCAATGCACCCTTTACCCAGGAGATCCGGGATATGGATTATATTCATAATCTGAAAGCCAAGCTTGCAGAGAAAAATGCAACGCTGGTGGTCGTATGGGTGGAAACATCTCCGGAGATCGTACATGAGCGCATGATCGCCAGAAATTCCGATCGTGATACCTGGAAGCTGGCACACTGGGATGAGTATATTGCATCCTGTGATTTCTCCATTCCGGAGAATCTGGATGATCCTAAGGAGAAGGATGATCTGATCCTGTTCCAAAATAATAATGAAGAAGAATTTGAAGCATCCATGCAGAACTGTCTGCATATCCTGGAAGAGGCCATGAAGGGCTAGAGATATCCGGCATGTATGGATTGTGCTGTGCACCGGTTTATGCTATGCTGAATACAGATCGCATATAATAGTAGAATGTATCTGTATAAAGTGAGGAAGCACAGTATGCTCAGACCTAGTATCGGTATTGACTGGGACGATGTCACCGCCCCGTTTAACAGCATAGCCATCCGTATGGCAAATGAAAAATATCATCCGGAGAAGCCTTATCGCCTGGAAGAGATCACTTCCTGGGCCAATGAGGGAAGAACTTCGGTGATCAAAGAATTTTATAACGATCCCGAGCTGTACAGCCGGCAGATTCCCACGGAGGAGACAAAGCGTGGGATCCGCCGGCTGATGCAGATTGCGGATGTTTTTTTTATTACGGCGGTATCGCCGCATTTTATGGGAGTGCGGGCAGAGCAGATCATGACGCAGTTCCCGGAGCTTCCACCGGAGAATATTATATTGGGAAGTGCGAAAGACCGCGTACATTTTGATATTGTACTGGATGATGCCATTCACAATATTTTGGACAGCAAGGCAGAGTATCCGGTGTTGATGCGGAAGCCATGGAATGCCAAAATGACAGGTCTCCTGTCTGTGAATACCATGGCGGAATTCGTGTCGCTGGTGCGTCAGATCATGAAAGCCTCCACTTCAAAGCCGGAGAAGATCACCGCTCCGGCGGTACTTGCACTGGTGGGACCTTCCGGCTCCGGGAAACGTGAGATCACAGAAGCTCTGTGCGGTAGAGAAGGTGGAAATACGACAGAGAATATCCGCACGGAGCAGTTGTTTGTGCGACCGGTGAATTATTGCACGGAACCGGAACGTCACGGACACCGGTATGTTTCAGAAGAAGCCTTCGACCGGATGGATTTTTTTGAAAAAACAGCTTATGCGGGAGTACGTTACGGAACGAGAAAAGAAGATATCCGTGAGCTGCTGGATCAGGGGAAGTTTGCTGTGATCCCGGTGGATATGTGCGGCGCTATCGCCATGAAGAGGTCTTTTCCCACGCACATTATATACGTGGCGCGCGACAAGGAAAAGCTGATTGCCGACATCATAGAATCTGACTACGACACCGAGGAGAAGACCTTGCGGATCCTGTCCATTGATGCGGAAAAACGCAACCGGAAAATCTGCGATCATGTCATTCATAATGATACCATAACCAGTGATTTTGTCAGCGGTGCGGAAGAACTCAGAAAGCTGATCATGCCGGAAAGTGAAAAATGATGAGAAATATAGGAACAGTGTTGTCTGGAAACAAGATTTGGATAGGTAAAATCCAGATAGAGAAAGAGAAGGGCTTTCATCAATGGAAGAAAAACAGCTGAAATACTATAAAATGCATCATGACCTGGAGGAGCAGATCCACCGGGGAGAACTGCGGGCGGGGGATCGTGTGCCTTCTGAGAACCAACTGGCGGCTGCTTATCAGGTGAGCCGTCAGACTGTCCGGAAAGCACTGGCGATCCTGGAACAGGAAGGATATATTTATGCAATGCATGGAAAAGGAACCTTTGTATCGGAGCGGTTACGTCCCAGACATAAATCCCACAATATAGCTGTAGTGACCACTTATCTGTCGGATTATATTTTTCCGAGGGTCATTCAGGGGATTGATGATGTCCTCACGGCAGAAGGCTATAGTATTCTGCTGAAAAATACCCACAATTCCAGAAGCCAGGAAGCCAGATGTCTCGAAGAGCTGTTGCAGAAGGACATCGACGGAGTCATCATCGAACCCAGTAAAAGCCAGATCAGCTGCAGGCATCTGCATTTATATGAACAGCTCGAAAGCTATGGAATCCCTTACGTGTTCATACAGGGCTGCTTCGACCGGATGGAGGACAGACCACAGGTGCTGATGGATGACTGCAGGGGCGGATATATGATCACAAAGTATCTGTTAGACAATGGGCACCGTAGTATTGCCGGAATCTTCAAGGCGGATGACATCCAGGGGCAGAACCGCCATCGCGGCTATGTGCAGGCATTACAGGAAGCGGGTATGCTCTACGATCCCGATAAGGTGATATGGTTCCATACGGAGGATAGAAAGGTACATCCCCGGGAAGGAATTCTGCGACTACTGGCAAAGGGGATTTCACTGGATGCCGTCGTATGCTATAACGATCAGATCGCTATGCAGATCATTCCGGCACTGGCCTCCCGCGGGATCCGTGTTCCGGAGGATATTTCTGTCACCGGCTATGACAACTCATGCATGGCCATGGGAGATGGTTTTCACCTCACGACCATCGTGCATCCCCAGGAGAAGTTGGGAGAGATGGCCGCACAGTTGCTGCTGTCTCTGCTGAGAGGGGAGACCTTGCAGCCGGAGCAGAGTAAAATCCTCATCCAGCCGGAGCTCGTGGTGGGAAACTCCTGCTGCGGTATATTCACCTCCAAATATACAACTTGTTAGTAGAAGCATACAAGTTGTAAAATGGAAATATCGAAATCGTATTTTTCAGAGGAGGTATTACTTATGTTACAGACGAAAAACTATCAATTCTGGTTTTGTACAGGCTCGCAGGACTTGTATGGAGACGAGTGCCTTGCGAAGGTGGCGGAGCATTCCCACAAAATCGTGGATGCCCTGAATGCTTCCGGTGTGTTGCCCTACGAGGTTGTATGGAAGCCGACCCTGATCACCAACGAGCTGATCCGCCGCACTTTCAATGAAGCCAATCTGGATGAAAACTGCGCCGGCGTGATCACCTGGATGCATACCTTTTCTCCGGCGAAATCATGGATCCTGGGATTGCAGGAGTATCGCAAACCGTTGCTGCATTTCCATACGCAGTTTAACGAGGAGCTGCCCTATGATACCATTGATATGGACTTCATGAATGAGAACCAGTCTGCACATGGTGACAGAGAGTACGGCCACATTGTCAGCCGTATGCGTATGGAGCGTAAGGTGGTGGTGGGCCATTGGTCAGACCCGGTGGTACAGGGCAAGCTCGCATCCTGGATGCGCACCGCGGTAGGCGTGGTGGAGAGCAGCCATATCCGTGTCATGCGTGTGGCAGATAATATGCGCAATGTAGCGGTAACCGAGGGCGACAAGGTAGAGGCACAGATCAAGTTTGGCTGGGAAGTAGATGCTTACCCCGTAAACGAGATCGCAGAGAGTGTAGATGCAGTTTCCGAATCTGATGTCAATGCTCTTGTAGATGAGTACTATGAGAAGTATAATATTTTATTAGAGGGAAGAGATCCCGGAGAGTTCAGAAAGCATGTAGCGGTGCAGGCACAGATCGAACTGGGTTTTGAACGCTTCCTGGAGGAGAAAAACTATCAGGCGATCGTGACCCATTTCGGTGATCTGGGTGCCCTGAAGCAGCTACCGGGACTGGCGATCCAGCGGCTGATGGAGAAAGGCTACGGCTTCGGTGCGGAAGGCGACTGGAAAGTAGCAGCCATGGTGCGTCTGATGAAGATCATGACCGGGGGAGTGAAGGATGCCAAGGGTACTTCCATGCTGGAGGACTATACCTATAATCTGGTCAAGGGAAAAGAGGGTATTCTGGAAGCTCATATGTTGGAAATCTGTCCTACTATTGCGGACGGTCCGATCAGCATCAAATGCCAGCCTCTGTCCATGGGAGACAGAGAGGATCCCGCCAGACTGGTATTTACTTCCAAGGAGGGACACGGCATTGCTACATCCCTGATCGATCTGGGCAATCGTTTCCGCCTGATCATCAATGATGTGAACTGTAAGAAAGTGGAGAAACCTATGCCAAAGCTGCCCGTAGCCACCAATTTCTGGACACCCGAGCCGGATATGTATACCGGAGCGGAAGCCTGGATCCTGGCAGGCGGTGCGCATCATACCGCCTTTACCTATGATCTGACGGCTGAGCAGATGGGCGACTGGGCAGCTATGATGGGTATCGAGGCTGTATATATCGACAAGGATACAAAGATCCGTGATCTGAAGAGAGACTTGATGCTGGGAGAGGTATTCTACCGCTAGGGTACTTCAAGTGGACAGGAACCCCAAAAACTTCTATCCGCAGTAAAAAGAAGGGTATCGTAAAAATGTTAAAAGTGTTTTTGGTGGAGGATGAATTCGTCATCCGCGAGGGAATCAAAAATAATATCGACTGGGAGACTCATGGCTATGAGTTCTGTGGGGAGGCCGGTGACGGAGAACTGGCCTATCCCATGATCCAGAGGCTGCGTCCGGATATCGTGATCACTGATATCCGGATGCCGTTTATGGACGGGCTGGAGCTCAGCAGACTGATCCGCAGAGAGCTTCCGGACATCGAGATCATCATTCTGTCCGGTTATCAGGAATTTGAATACGCGAAGGAAGCCATCAAACTGGGGGTGGCGCAGTATTTGTCCAAGCCGATTAACGGAGAGGAACTTCTGGCCGAACTGGAGGAACTCTCAGCAAAGATCGAGGAAAAACGCAGAGCTACCCAGATCCGTGAACGCTATTTGAAGGAGATGGAGGAAAATACACTCAGAGAGCGAAAAAAACTGTTCCAGAGTCTGGTCGTTGGGGATAATACCGCAGCAGAATTACTGGAGTCAGCGGAGAGACTCGGCATCGATCTGTCGGCACCGTGGTATAATATTATTTTATTTAAGACGCAGTCACTGCGCCATGCACAGGACGAATACTCCGGCAGCCTGATCCGCATCGAAGAAGAACTGCGGTCACTGGAGGACGGAACAACGGTAGTATCATTTGACCGTAACCTGGAGGGCAAAGCATTTCTGCTAAAGGCGGAATCTGAAGAACAGTTACAGCTTCAGCAGCAGGAATATATTGAGAAGATCAAAGATATTATGGAAAAGTATAAGCACGTCCGCTATTTCGGAGGCATTGGCAGACCGGTGAACCGTCTGCGGGAGCTTCCGGCCTCCTTTGAACAGGCCAGTCATGCTTTTGCTCACAGGTATCTGGTGCAGGACAGCCGCATCCTGGATGGCGGGTATCTGGCACAGGGAACGGAAGAAGAGCCCTTTGATATCAAGCAAGTCAATCCCAAACAGGTCGACCGGACCAGGATCCAGGAATTCTTAAAGCAGGGAGACAGAGAAGAGGTCGTTTATTTCGTAGAAGAATTTTTCCGGGATCTGAGCAACAAAGCACTGCAGTCCAATATTTTCAGGCAGTACATCACGATGGATGTCTATTTCTGCGTGGCGGATTTCCTGGAAAGCCTGTCAACAGATACGCAGGATCCGGAGACTCCGAGCCAGGATGAGAAGACGCTGCAGGACAGCGACAGTGCTATACAGTATATTATACGGATCCTGGACAAAGCACTGGAAGCAAGAGACAGAGCAGCCAGCAGCCGCTATGACGATGTGGTGGAGCAGGTGATGAAATATATAGAGGAAAACTATGCAGAAGAGGATCTGTCATTGAATCTGCTGGCATCCCACGTGAATTTCTCACCGAATCATCTGAGCATGATCTTCAGTCAGCAGACAGGGATGAGTTTCATTAAATATCTGACGGATTACCGTATGAACAAAGCAAAGGAATTATTGCGCTGCACCGGCAAACGCAGCAGCCTGATCAGTCAGGAGGTAGGGTACAAGGACCCTCATTATTTTTCCTATCTGTTCAAAAAGACCCAGGGGATGACACCTACCCAGTATCGGGGCGGCATCAAATAGCCACGATCGCGGAAAGGACTTCTTATGAGAAAAAGGTTAAAAGAAATTTACGATCATTCTACGCTCGTGGCAAAGATAAGATATTCTTATCTTTGCCTTTTAGTGCCTTTTGTATTGTTTCTGATCTTCTGTTTCTATAATCTGTGGAATAACAATCGCAGATATGAGGACATGGTCAATTCCTCTGTTATGGCCAGTCAGTTCAGCCTGGATTTCCAAAAGGATTTTGATTATGAGACCTATCTCCTCATTGTGGGCAACAAGACGCTGGAGGAATCCAGTCTCCATGCCATGCTGGAGGAAGCAGATGAGATCGTGGCAGGACTGGAGGAATTAACTGAATCACAGGAGAATCGCAAGCGCCTGACCAGCGTAAAGAAATATCTGAATAACCTGGGAACCTATATTGGAAGGATCGAGGACAATATCCGTGAGGGTAACCGTTACGAAGATAATATAGAAATCTGGGAAAATGATGTACAGATCGTGACATCTCTGGTAGGAGACACGATGTCACGATACATCTATTATGAGATCCGTGGGATCCAGGAGAGCAGACAGCAGTATCAGGACTTTTTTGTGAATATGATCCGGTTTTCTGTGATCGCTTTTGCATTGATCCTGATGTTGTGTTTATTTTTATCCTATTATATTCCACTGAGTATTACAAGACCTATCAGACGACTGACCCAGGTGACAGATCAGGTGGCGAAAGGGGATCTGACGGTACGATCGGATGTGACCGGCGGATTGGAGGCCCGGGTGCTCAGCGATTCTATGAATACCATGATCGACAAGATCAATGAACTGCTGGAGCAGGTGAAGACCGAGCAGGTGCGCCTGCGCAAGGCGGAATTTGAACTGCTGCAGTCCCAGATCAATCCTCATTTTCTATATAATACGCTGGATGCCATCGTATGGCTGGCGGAGGCCGGTGAACAGAAAAAGGTTGTGAGTATGGTAGGCAGTCTGTCCGATTTCTTCCGCATTTCATTAAATCAGGGACAGGATATTCTGGATGTCAGGGAAGAGCTTCAGCATGTGCGCAGCTATCTGGAAATCCAGCAGATGCGCTATCAGGATATTCTCCAATATGAAATCTGCGTGCCGGAAGAACTGTACGCCAGCCGGATACCCAAGATCACATTGCAGCCGCTGGTGGAAAATGCGTTGTACCACGGCATTAAGAACAAACGGGGAAAGGGTATGATCCGCATTGATGGGGAAATGGAGGACAGTGACTGTATCCTGCGGATCACCGACAATGGCAGGGGCATGACACCGGAACGCTTGGGACAGGTACGGGAGGGCATCCGCAATCGAAATGCCTGTGAGACGGAAATCTACGGACTTTATAATGTAAATGAACGGATCCGTTTGAACTTCGGGGAAAAATATGGGATCACCATTACCAGTACCTATGGCGAGGGAACCTGCGTGACGGTACGGCTGCCGGAATATACTTTGTGAGAAAAATAAACCATCATCGTAAAATATTCAACCGTTTACGAGGGTAGTTCTTTTTTGTCATAAAAATTCCAACTTTTCCGAGAGGTATCTTCATGGTTTTTTGCTTTTTTTCACGATAAAATAGGATCATCAAAGAAATAGTTCTTTGAACAACAAAAAAATTGGGAGGTTATACAATGAAAAAGAAAATTTTAGCAGCAGTAATGGCAGCAACCATGGTATTTAGTTTGGTAGCATGCGGCTCCTCTGATGCGGGCAGTAGCGCAGCCACCGGAAGTGCAGACACCGGAAGTGCAGTTGCGGACACCGCAAGCGCCGGAACTACAAGTGCGGATGCATCCGGAGATCTGATCAAGGTCGGTATCATCAACAATGACCCTAACGAGTCCGGTTATCGTACCGCAAATGATAAGGATATGAAGGAAACTTTCACTGAGGCAAACGGCTACGAAGCATCCTTCGCATATAGCTTAAAGAACGACGAGCAGATCACCGCAGCACAGAAGTTCATCCAGGATGGCGTTGACTACCTGCTTCTGTCCGCAGCAGATACTGCCGGCTGGGATTCCGTATTGAAGGACGCACAGGATGCAGGCATCAGAGTTATCCTCTTCGACCGTACCATTGATGCAGATGAGAGCCTGTATGAGGCATCTATCGTATCCGATATGGCAAAGGAAGGCCAGACCGCAGTTGACTGGTTAAAGAGCCAGAACTTAAGTGAATATAACATCATTCATTTACAGGGTGTTATGGGTTCTGCAGCACAGCAGGGACGTACCGGTGCCCTGGATGACGCGGCAGCAAACGACGGCTTCAATCTCGTAACACAGCAGACCGCTGAGTGGAACGCAGAGAAAGCACAGCAGATCGTACAGTCCGTGATCGATGCAGGCACTCCTTTCAACGTAATCTACGCTGAGAACGATGATATGGCTAAGGGCGCGGTAGCAGCTCTGGATAAGGCTAATATCTCCCACGGCGTAGGCAAAGACGTTATCGTTATGGGCTTTGACTGCAACAAGTGGGCTCTGGAAGAGCTGAAGGCAGGCAACTGGAACTACGATGGACAGTGCAATCCTTTCCAGGCTTCCTATATTGATGAGATCATCAAAAAGCTGGAGAACGGTGAGACCATCTCCGAGAAGACCGTCATCATGGATGAGAAGGGCTTCGATGCGACCACCATTACTCAGGAAGATGTAGACAACTACGGTATCTAGTCTGACGTAAATGACCAGAAGCGCGGCGCATGCTAGCTCCGCGCTTCTTTTATCAAAGATCAAAGAAGATTAAGGGGTGAAACTTTTGGACAATAACAAAGTATTGGAAATGAGAAATATTCACAAAAGCTTTCCCGGTGTACGAGCTCTGAAGGGTGTGGATTTCTATCTGAACAAAGGTGAGATCCATGCATTGATGGGAGAAAACGGTGCCGGAAAGTCAACCCTGATCAAGGTGCTGACAGGTGTCTATAGCAAGGATGAAGGACAGATCTTCATCGACGGCAAAGACAAGGCCGTGTCCATTCACTCTCCGCAGGAGGCACAGAAGCTGGGCATCAGTACCGTATATCAGGAGATCACACTCTGTCCGAATCTGTCCGTGGCAGAGAATATGTACATAGGACGTTCTAACAAGATCTATCAGAACTGGAAGAAAATGAATGAGGACGCAGATAAGATTTTACAGAATCTGGATATCCCTGCGAAAGCGTCCCAACAGCTGGCAAGCTGCTCTATCGCTGTACAGCAGATGGTGGCCATCGCCAGAGCTGTAGATATGGATTGTAAAGTACTGATCCTGGATGAGCCGACATCCTCTCTGGATGAGCAGGAAGTAGAAAAGCTTTTCGGTCTGATGCGTGATCTGAAGGCCAGAGGTGTGGGTATTATCTTCGTAACTCATTTCCTGGATCAGGTATATGAAGTGTGTGACAAGATCACTGTCCTGCGGGATGGCGGACTGGTAGGCGAATATGCCATCAAGGACTTGCCCAGAGTACAGCTGGTATCCAAGATGCTCGGCAAGGAGCTGGATGACTTGTCCGACATCAAGGGTGAACAGAAAGCAGATCAGAAAGCGGAAAGCACAGAGCCGCTATTCGAGACCAAGGATCTGTGCAGTGACGCCGGGATCAAGCCTTTTGATTTCTATATCAAAAAGGGTGAGGTCAACGGATTTACCGGATTGCTGGGATCCGGCCGAAGCGAATGTGTCCGTGCTATTTTCGGTGCCGACCGTATCATTGGCGGTACAGTGAAAAAGAATGGCAAACAGGTGAAGATCACTAAGCCGCTGGATGCCATGCGTCATGGCATTGGTTATCTGCCGGAGGATCGTAAGCGGGACGGTATCGTAGGTGACTTGTCCGTAAGAGAGAATATTATCCTGGCACTTCAGGTGCTTCGTGGATTCTTCCGCCCGATCTCCAAAGCGGAAGCAAATAAATTCGCAGATGAATATATTAAGCTGTTAGACATCAAGACTGCATCGGCAGAGACTCCGATCAAGTCGTTATCCGGTGGTAACCAGCAGAAGGTAATTCTTGCCAGATGGCTTCTGACCCATCCGGAATATCTGATCCTGGATGAGCCTACGAGAGGTATCGATGTCGGCACCAAGGTGGATATCCAGAAGCTGGTACTGAAGCTGGCAGGGGAAGGCATGAGCGTGACCTTCATTTCTTCTGAGACGGACGAGATGCTCCGTACCTGTTCCCGGCTGGTAGTCATGAGAGATCGCAGAGTGGTAGGAGAGCTGTCCGGGGAGGATCTGACCCAGACCAAGATTATGAGTACGATTGCCGGAGGTGAGAGTAAACATGAGTAAGGAAAAAACAGTGGAAAAACAGAATAAAAATTTCCTCAGCGGATTGCTCCGGCAGCAGATTTTCATTCCCATTGCGGCACTGGTGATTCTGGCAGTATTTAATCTGATCGCAGATCCCAGTTTTTTCAAAATCACATTGGGTTATAACAGTGCCGGAGATCCGGTATTGTCCGGATATCTGATGACAATTTTGGACTATGGTTCCGAACTGGCAATTTTAGCCATCGGCATGACACTGGTCACTGCCGCATCCGGCGGACAGGATATCAGTGTGGGCGCGGCCATCGCTATTGCAGGCAGTGTGATCCTGCGGGTACTGTGCGGTACCAATTCCAGACCCGATACCTTACAGGCTCCCATTATCGTAGCTTTTCTGATCGCCTGTGTGGTGGCAATGCTCTTCGGCGCATTTAACGGTGTGCTGGTAGCGTATTTCAAGATCCAGCCCATGGTAGCGACGCTGATCCTCTATACGGCAGGCCGTTCCATCGCTGCATGGATCAACAACAACGAGCTTCCTATTGTAAGTGATCCGACCTTCAGTTATTTCGGCGGATTTATTCCCGGAATCCCCATTCCCACACCGTTTTTCATTGCGGCAGCATGCGTACTGGTGATCTTCCTGGTATTGAAGTTCACGACACTGGGGCTTTACACCCAGTCCGTTGGCATCAATGAAAATTCCTCAAAATTAAATGGACTGAATCCCACATTTATTAAGTTCCTGACCTTCGTGATCTTAGGACTGTGTGTGGCGGTGGCGGCACTGATCAAGGTAAGCCGTCTGTCCTCCATCAACTACTCTGTGATCGCAAAGGACATCGAGATGGATGCCATTCTGGCAGTAGCACTGGGCGGCAACTCCTTAAGCGGTGGTAAATTCAACATGGCAGCGTCAATCCTGGGTGCCTATGTTATTCAGTTCCTGACCACCACCTTATACAAATTTGACGTACAGTCGGATGCGCTTCCCGCTTACAAAGCAGTGGTAGTTATCCTGTTGGTGGTATTAAGCACACCAAAGGTAAGAGAGTGGCTGTCCGCTGTTGGCAAGAAGCTGAAGCAGAGTAAGACCGTAAAGGAGGTTGGCTGAAATGGGTAAGAAGTTAAAAAATATGACAGATACCAATCTGCTGCTGACCATCACAATTGTAGTATTTTTTGTAATGTATATCGGAGCTATCGTGTTCCAGGGAAAAGGCTTTTTAAAGCCACAGACGTTTTTCAATATCCTGAACGCCAACGCAGCTCTGATCATACTTTCCTGCGGTATGAGCTTAGTCATGATCACTGGTGGAATCGATATCTCCGTCGGCGGCGTGGTAGCACTGGTCAGTATGAGCTGTGCGGTATACCTGGACTTTGGCGGAGGCAATGTATTCATTTCTATGCTGATCGCCGTTGCTATCGGCCTTGCCTTCGGTATCGTACAGGGCTTCCTGGTAGCGTACCTGGATATCCAGCCCTTTATCGTGACACTGGCCGGGATGTTCTTTGCCAGAGGCATGACCACCATCGTAAATACTAAGCCCTTCAATGTGGCGAATGAAAACTTCACTGCACTGAAGGAGACACGTGTGTTCGTTCCGGGGATGGGATCTGTAAACAAGTTGGGAAATTATGTAAATGCCTATGTGGAAATCGGTGTGATAGTAGCACTGATGGTAGTCATAGTGATGTTTGTCATGCTCCGCTGGACGAAGATGGGCCGCAGTTTCTATGCTGTGGGCGGCAACAACCAGAGTGCACTGATGCTGGGCATCAATGTTAAGAGAACGAAGTTCCTGTCCCATCTGCTCTGCGGACTGTTGGCAGGCATCGGTGGCTATGTATACTTCCTGCATGTAGGAAGCGGTTCGGCTTCTCATGCGACAGGCATGGAGATGAATGCCATTGCATCCTCTATCATTGGCGGTACAATGTTGACAGGCGGTGTTGGTAATATCATCGGAACCTTCTTCGGAGTATTGTCCTTAAGCACCATCCAGAACATCGTATCCAGTGCAGGTCTGGATCAGGCATGGTGGACCGGTATCACCATTGCAGCTATGCTGTGTCTGTTCCTGGTGGTACAGAGCGTGGTGATCGCCAGAAAAAAGAAAATGCTGCAGAAATAAATAAGAGTAGTTTCCTTCTGCTGGAGGAAGGAGAAGAACGAAATGAAAAGAGCGTGGCTGATGTGCAGCCACACTCTTTTTCCGCTAGTAAAAGTAATCCACTGGATATTAAGGGGGGGAAAGTTATGAAAAAGACGAAGGTAAAAAAACAAAAGACTTCGAAAAAACAGGGATGCAGCCTGTTCCTGCTACTGATGCTGCTGGCACTGGCACCGGTAGTTCTGGCAACAGTGATCCTCAGCACCACATCCTTAAATCTGACCAGAACGAATCTGGAAGGCAGTGTACAGACCACACTGCATGTAACTGCGGATAATCTGGCAAAATACTGTAAGGAAAATGAGATCACGGCAATGAATGCCAGCGGTTATTACGAGTACCTGGACAGCCTGAAGGAAGAAGACCTGGAGATGGCCATTCTTGCAGATGGCATTCCGGCTACCACATCCATTAAAAATGAAAATGACTATCGTATCCGTGAAATCCCCATGGATCAGGACCTCGTGTCAGGCGGTGGGACGGAGGGTTATTATGATAAAAATGTAGTGATAGATGGAAATGCTTATTATGGTTATTATATCCCGATTATGAATGACGGACGGATCACTGCGGTAGCTTTTGCGGCGGAACGGAAAAATGACATCACCGATGCTCTGTGGGAAATCGAGGTTGTATTCCTGATCTGCGCAGCGGGGATAGTGCTTCTGTTTGGTGCCATCTGCTTTTTCCTGAGCAGAGCTCTGTCGAGCAGGATGAAGGAGACTGGCGCCAGGGTGGATGCCCTGGCAGAAGGTGATCTGAGTGCCAAAAAAGAATCCCACAGTATCGTCCGTGAAATCCGTAATCTGTTACTGAATACCTCGCAGATGCAGCGGAATCTGGCGCAGGTCATCGGCGGTGTGCAGGAGGTATCCGGAGAACTTCTAAACAGTGTACGGCAGGTCGCAGAGGGAAGCAATGCTACCATGGAACAGGCGGAGCAGATCAGTCAGGCCGTGGATCAGCTGTCCGCTGCAGCAGAAGAAATGGCGGAAAATGTACAGAACATCAGTGACCGCATGGACGAGATCGGTGCGGCGGTCAACGACATCAGTGCCAGTGCCGGACAACTGCAGAAGGATTCGGAGGAGATGCAGGACAACAGTAGAAAAGCCGGAGAAGGTATGGAAAAGATCATGACCGGTAGCAGCCGTTCCGTGGAATCCGTGGATACTATTACGTCCAAGATCCATGAGACCAACGATTACATTGAAAAAATCGATGAAGCGGTAGCTCTGATCTTCTCCATTTCCGGACAGACAAATCTCTTAAGTCTGAATGCCTCCATTGAGGCCGCCAGAGCCGGAGAGGCAGGAAGAGGATTTGCAGTGGTAGCGGAAGAAATCCGTAAGCTGTCGGAGCAGAGTGCCGCCGGGGCCGAACAGATCAAGGAACTGGCACAGGGGATCACGGAGAAATCCGGTGAGACTGTGGAACAGGCGGATGTGGTAAAGGATATCATCCGGGAGGAACAGGATTACATTATTGCAACCAGAGAGCAGTATCAGCAGTTAGAGCAAAGTATCAGACATTCTGCGGAAGAGATCCGCAAGATTGCCGGAGAGACCAGACATCTGTCACAGCAGAAAGAGGATATTCTGGGCAATATCGGCAGTCTCAGTGCCATCAGCGAGGAAAATGCAGCCAACAACCAGCAGGTAAATGCAAACATTGATGAAATTCTGACGCAGATACAGACAGTGGGCGCAAACTGTGATAAAATGAAACAGATCTCCGGGGAACTGGAGAACTCTGTGGCGTATTTTCACACAGAGAAAGAACCTGCTGGAAAATGAGAGAATGACAGAGTGGTTTCCGGGTGGGAAGAATGACAGAACAGGATGACATTACAGATATGAAAAAATGCAGAACAGGAAGACGATGGATGATAGGTCTGTTGCTGGGGCTGGGAATTATACTGGCCGGATGTGGCAGCAGACGAAGTACTGCGGATGACACGGTGACATCGGAAGAGATACAGATGGATCGTATCGTTGTTGGCTTTTCCCAGCTGGGAGCGGAATCCGACTGGCGCAGTGCCAACACGGAGTCCATGAAAAGCACTTTTACAAAGGAGGCAGGGTATGATCTGATCTTTGAGGATGGGCAGCAGAAGCAGGCCAATCAGATCCGGGCTATCCGCACATTTATCCAGCAGGAGGTAGATTATATCGTGCTGGCACCGGTGACGGAGACCGGTTGGGATACGGTGCTCAGAGAGGCGAAGGATGCCGGGATCCCGGTGATCATCGTGGACCGGAAGGTGGATGTGGAGGATGACAGTCTGTTTACCTGCTTTGTAGGGTCTGATTTTGAATTGGAGGGCCTGAAAATGTCAGAGTGGCTGAATTCCTTTTCTGTTAACAAGGGAATTGCCCCACAGGATATTCATATCGTAAATATTCAGGGAAACATCGGTGCTTCTGCCCAGATCGGACGGACCAGGGGACTGGAACAGGGCGTGGCAAAATACGGTTGGGATCTGTTGGACCAGGTATCTGGAGAATTCACCCAGGCCAAAGGCAAGGAGGTCATGGAGGCTTTTCTGAAAAAATATGACAATATCAACGTGGTCTATTGTGAGAACGATAATGAAGCCTTCGGAGCCATGGAAGCCATCCGCGCAGCGGGCAGAACCGTGGGCAGTGACCTGGCGGCAGGAGAGATCATGATATTGTCCTTTGACGGTGTCAGCACGGAATCCATGGACTGCGTACTGAAGGATGAGATCACCTGTATCGGAGAATGCAATCCGCTACATGGACCAAGGGTAGAAGCACTGATCCGGATCCTGGAGGAGGGCAGGACCCCGGAAAAATTCTCTTATGTGGAAGAGGGACTGTATGCTCATGATGATACTGTGGTCTCTGTGACGGTAGATGATAAGATTTACTGCGTACAACAGGTGGACAGAGAACTTTGCAAAGAGAACGCATATTAAAAAATCTGAGGTAACGATCCGAATGTCACAGACATGGGATCGTTACATTTTTTTGCGGGAACTATAAAGTAATTGCAATTTAGTCCGATACATATTGTGAAACACGAATCACATTCGGGAAGGAGGAGTCGATATGCGTATTGAAGCGTATACACAGGTACAGCAGCTGTATCAGTCTCAGAAGCTAAGCAGAACACAGAAGACTAAGACAGCCACACACACGGACAGACTGCAGATCAGCAGCCAGGGCAGGGATTTCCAGACCGCTAAGGCAGCAGTGGCCGCCGCACCTGACATCAGGGAAGAGTTAACGGCTCCCATTAAAGCAAGGATCCAGAACGGTACTTATGGAGTGGATAATGCCAGCTTTGCGGAGAAGCTGCTTCAGAAACAGGAAGAAATGAGGTAGTTCTTTGGCTAGTTTAATGGAAAACCTGATAGATGTATTAGGCAGAGAGAGTACGGAGTACGAGGCTCTGCTTCAGTTATCACAGCGTAAGACACCGATCATAGCAGGCGGTGATCTTGCAGAATTACAGAAGATCACGGACGAGGAGCAGGAGCTTGTAAGCAGGATCCATAATCTCGACAGACAGAGAGCGGGAGTGACTGCGGACATAGCCGATGTATTGAACAGGGATGTTAAAGAGCTGAAGCTGCCCAATCTGATCACCATGTTATCTGCACGCCCTGCGGAGCAGCAGGCACTGGCAGAAGCACATGACAGATTACAGGCAGCAGTCCGGGGACTGAAACGTATCAACGAGCAGAACAGTGAACTGTTAAACAGTGCACTGGAGATGGTGGAGTTCGAGATGAATCTCCTCCAGGCGGCGAAGACAGCACCCGAGACAGCCAATTACAATCGCGGAGCTTACAATGCAGGAGATACCATGGGCGTTATCGATCATGGTTTCGATGCCAAGCAGTAAGATACAGAGGTGAGAGTTCATGCCATTAATGGGTAGTTTATATATTGGATCGTCCGGATTACAGACAAGTCAGAATGCGCTGAATACCACAGCGCATAATCTTTCTAATGTGGACACCACAGGCTATACCAGACAACAGGTACAGCAATCTAACAGAGCTTATGTCACATTATCTACAGATCCGAAGTCTATTGCCAACAAACAGACGGGTCTGGGTGTCACATATTCCCGTGTAAAACAGGTCAGAGATTATTTCCTGGACAAAACATACCGCAAGGAATCCGGACGCAGTATGTTCTATGAAGTGTCCACGGAAGTCATGGAAGAAGTAGAGAGCCAGCTGGGAGAGTTGAACGGCGAGGCTTTTCAGACGACCATGACCGATTTCTGGACAGCAGTACAGGAGCTTTCCAAGGATCCCAGCAGCTCCGTGACGCAGGGACTGATCGTACAGCGAGCATCTGAATTCGTGCAGAGAGCAAGTGCGGTATATGATGGCTTAAGCTCCTACCAGGACAACCTGAATACACAGATCAGACAGAATGTGGATAAGATCAATAAATACGGCAATCAGCTGCTGACATTAAATGATCAGATCCGTGCCATTGAGAGCGGCGGTATTGAGCATGCCAATGACCTGCGGGATGCGAGAAATCAGATCCTCGATGAACTGGCAGAGCTGACCAATATGAGCTTTTCCGAGGACAGATACGGCAGTGTATCCGTACAGATCGAGGGTGTGGATTTCGTCAAGGACGGAACCTGCTATGAGATCGCCATGAAGACGGACGAAGCTACCGGCTTCGTGACACCGTTCTGGCCCATGAATGCTTCTTATACTACAAGGGATGACGGTACCAGAGTCTATAATATCGACGGCGCGGAAGTGTTTGATCTCTCCATCGAGATCTCATCGGATCTGGGAACTGACATCGGCGGGCTGAAGGCTATGCTTTTGGCCAGAGGTGATCACAGAGCCAACTATACCGACCTGGCAGAGGGAAAATACGACAGCGTATCCCAATCGGTCGTTATGAACATACAGGGTGAATTTGACCAGATGATCCACAATGTGGTGACGAAGATCAATGATATCCTGGCAGATGCAGCCGGGGTACAGAGCGGAGATCTGGAGCTGGCAGACGGCACAAAGCTTACAAATGTAAAGTATTGTGCGGTGGAGTCCGACGGTTATATGCGCATGGATGATGGTACTCCGATCCGGTTATTTACCAAGGTGACGACAGACGGCTACCGCAAGGTGACAGGGAAAGACGGCAAGGACTACTGGGTCATGAACGAGGAAACGGCGGAAAAGCCTGAGAGCCTCTACACCATTGGCAATCTGCAGGTGAATCCTACATTACTGCAGGAGCCTTCCAAGCTGGGATTCCGACTGGCGGACGGTTCGGAGGATAAGGCGACAGCGGATGCACTGAAGGCAGCGTTTACCGAAGAATCCTATACGCTGAATCCCAACGTACAGAAAAAGACTACTTTTGTAGATTATTATACGGATCTGGTATCACAGGTAGCAAACTCCGGATATGTGTTCCGGAGCATTTATGAGAACCAGGTCAACACCGTGGAAGCAACACAGAGTGCCAGGGAGCAGGTGGTCGGTGTCTCCACGGACGAGGAACTGTCCAATATGATCAAGTTCCAGAATGCATACAACGCATCCAGCCGATATATCAATGTGATCAGCGAGATGCTGGAGCATATTATTTCCACATTAGGAGTATAGGAGGCGATATAGAATGCCCTCACAATTTTTTGGATTAAATATTGCATATACAGGACTGCTGGCCAGCAATGCTGCCATGAACACCACGTCCAACAATATCGCCAATGTACAGACGGAAGGCTACAGCAGACAGCAGGTAACCCAGCAGGCGTCCAATGCGTTGCGTGTATTCCAGACCTACGGCTGTGCCGGCGCCGGTGTAGAGACACTGGCCATCGAGCGCGTCCGCGATGAGTTCTATGACGGAAGATTCTGGGACAACAATGCACAGCTGGGCGAATACGATATGAAGCAGTATTACATGCAGCAGCTGGAGACGTATTTTGATGATGACGGCAAAAGCACCGGCTTCAAGACCATTTTCGATCAGCTGATGGTGACCGGTATGCAGGCATTGTTGAAAGACCCCAGCAGTGACACGGCCAAGTCTCAATTCGTAGGATATGCCGGAGCACTGACCGAGTATTTTAACGGCATGGCGGGCAATCTGGAAAAGGTTCAGAAAGACATCAACCAGGAGATCAAGCTGAAGGTAGATGAGATCAACTCCATCGCCGGCGAAGTCGCTACTTTAAATAAACAGATCAATACCATCGAACTGACCGGAGTGAAAGCAAACGAGCTCCGTGACCGCAGAACCCTGCTGATCGATGAATTGTCCAAGATCGTGGACGTGCAAGTCAAAGAGACACCGATCATCGATGCCAACAATGAGAACCGTGAGACCAGTGCCAACAGATACATGGTTAAGATCGCCGGAGGCCAGATGCTGGTAGACGGCAGTGATTACAACGGTCTCGAATGTGTGGCAAGAACCTCCTATGAGAAAGTAAACCAGACCGATATCGACGGTCTCTATGAAGTCTACTGGGCGGACGGGCAGAAGTTCAACCTGTACAATGCATCCATGGGCGGTGATCTGGCAGGACTGATCCAGATGCGTGACGGCAACAACGGCGAGAATTTCACCGGACAGGTGACCGCCACCGGCACGACGACCACGGCAGACGGCAAGACCCATGATACCGTAACCGTAAAAGTAACCAAGGCTTATCTGCAGGACCTGAATAAATGTAATCTGTCGGATCAGGGAGGCATCCTGGATCTGGGCAATCAGGAATTCTACTATGATTCCTGGGAATATACCTGCGAATATGATGCGAACGGCAACGCCACTTACTCCTATACATTTACTTTATCGGACAGTGAGAAGAATCCCCGGGGAATTACCAATGACCGTGTAGGGAAAAAGGCAGAGATCGGTACCGACCTGTCCTATCAGGGCATCCCTTATTACATGAACCAGATGAATGAGTGGATCCGTACCTTCTCTCAGAAATTTAACGATATTCTGACTTCCGGTTACAGTGGAAACGGAGATCCCGGCGTGAAGATGTTCACCGGTAATAAAGCTACCGGTGGTGAGCAGTTCCTGCTGGATGACGCTGCAAAGCGATATGACAAGCAGGAAAAAAAGGCCGGCAGCAAAATGACGGTAAAGGTCAACGACGACAGTTACTATCGTCTGACCGCGAAGAATTTCGACATTCTGGAGGCTATCGAACAGGATCCCGGACTGATGGCGAACCGTAAGGATGCCGCGGACGGTGTGGAACAGAATGACCTGCTGAACGATCTGAAGAATCTTGCCACAGATAAGACGAAGATGAGCTTCCGAGGATGTAATGCTTCCGAATTTTTACAGTGTATTCTGTCGGATGTGGCTTTGAACGCTTCCAGAGCGAATACCTTTTATGCAAGCTTTAAGGATATCTCCGCTACTATCGATAATCAGAGAATCTCCATCTCCGGTGTCGATGAGGATGAAGAAGCGGTGAACCTGGTGAAATACCAGAACGGATACAATCTGGCTTCCAAGATGATCCAGACCCTGACGGAGATCTATGACAGACTGATCCTGGAGACCGGAGTCTAGTATGAAAATGGTATGGAATTCTATAGAGAGAAAGGACAAGGACCAAAATGAGAATTACGAACAAGATCATGCAACGTAATAATCTGTCCAATATCAATACGAACAAAGTATATCAGGATAAACTGAGCACACAGATGTCCACCCAGAAGAAGGTGAACCGCCCTTCCGATGACCCGGTGGTATCAATCCGTGCCCTGCGCCTGCGAAGCAACGTAACGGAAGTGACCCAGTATTACAGCAAGAATATCCCCGATGCGGAGAGCTGGCTGAACGTGACGGAAGATGCACTGAAGAATCTGACAGAGATCATCACAAGCATGATCAAACAGTCTACGAAAGGCTCCAACGGAGACCTGAAGGCAGAAGACCGCCAGATCATTCTCGAACAGTTGAAAGCCCTTGGAGATGAAGTCTACAGCACCGGCGATGCCGACTACGCCGGACGCTATGTGTTTACCGGATATCGTACCGATACTTCCTTAAGCTTTGACAAGGAATACAACACGGAATACAATATCACCGAGCAGCTGGGCAACAGCTCCATCACTAAGCTGACCAAGGTAAATACCGGTAAACTGCTGGATATCACCGCAGCGAATTATAAAGATGCGGGCTTTGATAAGATATCAGAACAGGATGTCAAGGCCACGGAGGTATATCGTATTCAGCTGTCCTATAATGACTGTAAAAAGAACGGCACTCCCTCCATTTCTTTTCAGAAGAAACAGGCGGATGGCAGCTATCAGGAGGTAACATGGCCGGATCAGAATACCCACCAGCCGGCCATTGAGGAAATTTCCTCTACCGCGGATCCCTACAGCAAGGTAGCCGGTAACCCTGATGCTATCGTGTACGTACCGGAGACCGGAGAACTGCTCCTGGGCGAGAACCGCTACAAGACCCTGATGGATTGCAAGGATGATCCTGCCACTTCCGGTAAAAATGAGGGTGAGATTCAGGTAACCTATCAGAAGAATCACTGGGTGAAGGGAGATCTGCGGCCGGAGCATTACTTCAAGTGTGATGCCACCGTGGATGGCAAGACAATAAAATATAATGAGAAATATACACAGGATGATGAGGACAGACAGGTGATCGAATATGATGTAGGCTTCAATCAGACCATCCGTGTAAATTCCACTGCAGATGAGTGCTTCCAGCACGGAATCGGCCGTACCGTGGATGACCTGGTACAGGCGATGCAGGATGTGCTGGATCTGGAGGCGGTGAAGACCAAGATCGAAGGTCTGCAGGAGAATGCTGCCGGCGGCGATGCGGATATCCTGAAAAAGCAGATGGAAGCCGTGGAAAAAGCACTGACTCTGTCCAAGGATAAGTGCCAGAAGCTGTTCGAAAGCAGCATTACCACCTTCCAGGGATATCTCGATGATGCCAACCTGTGCATCACTAACTGCGGTACCAGAAGCAGTAAGCTGGAGTTGATCGAGAACCGTATGAAGAGCCAGAAGACTACTTTTGAGACATTAAAGAGTGAAAACGAAGATATTGATGTGACAGAGACCGCTATTAACTTAAAGAGTGCGGAGATGACCTACGAAGCTGCACTGATGGCTACCGGTAAAGTCATGCAGACCACACTTTTGAACTTTATCTAAGAGGATAGTGTAAAAAATACGGAAGTACCTGGAAGCTTGCAGGTACGGAAAGGCATAGGTATTCTATGAAGATTCAGACAAAAATATTTGGGGAAGTAGAGATCGCGGATAACAAGATCATCACATTTGATAAAGGAATCATCGGATTTCCGGAGCTGAAGCATTTCACCATGCTGCATGACGAGGAAAAAGGCAGCAGTGCCGGTATCCGTTATCTGCAGTCCATCGAAGAACCGGGATTTGCCATGCCGGTCATGGATCCTCTGTTAGTAAATCCGGAATATGATCCCGAGGTGGATGATGAATTACTTACCGGTGTGGGAACACTTACGCCTGAGAATATTCTGGTCATGGTGACCGTGACCGTACCTTCCGACCTTACGAAGATGACCGTGAACCTCCAGGGACCCTTTGTCATCAATGTGGAGGAACGCAAGGCCTGCCAGATCATCCTCGAAGGCAACCAGTATCCCGTGAAATTCCCCATCTACGATATCCTGAAAACCAGAAAGGCGGGTGAGTAAGATGCTGGCATTGTCCCGTAAAAAAAATGAGGCGATCGTCATCAACAATGACATCGAGATCACCGTCTTAGAGGTCAAGGGTGACCAGGTCAAGATCGGTATCTCCGCTCCCAAGGAAGTGCCCATTTACCGCAAGGAAGTATACATCCAGATCCAGGAGGCCAATAAAGCTTCTGTGGATGCGGATGGTATGGAAGCACTGAAGAACCTGTTTGGGTAAGCAGAAGATAAAATAGGAAAATAGAAAAATAGGAAATTAGGCATAGGAGGTGCAAATTTTTGCAGCTCCTATTAATTTTTCAGAAAAAGTAACCGATAAACTGCTTAGAGAACAAAGGTCGTGCGCCCACGGAAGGCGCTTTTTATCACACGGAGGTGACCATTATGACCATAGAACCGATTTCCAGTATCATGACAGTGCAGGCACAGAACACGTCCGCTGTCAAGAATGCGACTACAAAAGTGACCACAGAGGAAAACGCCTCTGAATACAATTCTGCCAATGTAAAGCCAATAGACAAGATCGATCAGACGACTGCAGTCGTCGAGAATGCCCAGGGCAGAGAACAGAACAATACTTCTGCCGATCCCAATGGGGAACAGCAACAGCCTGTGACCAATGAGCAGATCAAGAAAGCGGTAGAGAAGCTGAACAAGAGCATGATGTCTCATTCCGAAGCGGTCTTCGGCATCCATGAGGCAACCAACCGCGTAACCATCAAGATCATAGATAAGGATACCAAGAAAGTGATCAAGGAGCTTCCTCCCGAGAAGACCCTGGACATGATCGCCAAAGTGTGGGAGTTAGCCGGTATCCTGGTGGATGAGAAGCGTTAAGTTAGGAGGAATACATTATGGCAATGAGAATGTCCGGCCTGATGTCCGGTATGGACACCGAAAGCATCATACAGGAACTGGTATCTGTCAAGCAGACCAAGGTAGATGATGCCAAAAAGGCACAGACCAAACTGCAGTGGAAGCAGGATGCCTGGAAAGAATTAAATACCAAACTGAAAAACCTGCAGGCAAAATATGTCGCTAATATGCGCTTTGTGTCTTCTTACAGCAAGAGGACCACAAAAGTATCCAACAGTAATGCAGTCAGCGTGATCACCGGCGAAAATGCGGTGAACGGTGTACAGTCTCTGCAGATCAACCAGCTGGCGAAGACCGGCTACCTCACCGGCGCACAGATCAAAGCTGCTGATGGCAGCAGCCTGACCGCAGCATCCAAGTTGAGTGATCTCGGCGTGACCGGAGAAGGTACTTTTAATATCACGGCCGGCGGTAAGAGTGTGGATATTACCGTAAATGGTGACAGTACCATTTCCGATGTGCTGAATAAACTGAAGGAGGCAGGCGTTAATGCCAATTTTGATGCGAAGAACCAGAGATTCTTCGTCAGCGCTTCCGCATCCGGTGCCGATAACGACTTTAGTATTACAGCTTCCGACAGTACCGGTGACGCAGCGTTGTCTACACTGGGTCTGAAAGTAGGACTGACCGGAGACAAGGGAGATAAGGCAACACTTGCAAAATACCAGGAGTATGCGGCTTTCTATGTAAGCGGCGACGATGCAGCTACTCTTGCAAATATTAACAAGGATGGCCGCATCACAAAGGATATTGATTCCAAAGTAAGCAGTTACCTGGAACAGTATAAGTCCCTGCTCAGTACCAAGAGTGATGCACAGAAAAAGATTGATGAGATCAATGAAAAATATAAGGATTCCAGCCTGGATACTGTAGAAAACTATACGAAACAGTTGGAAGCAAAGCAGAAAGAGAAGACCGAGCTGGAAGAAAAGATCAAGAATCTGACAGATGGTGTTGAAAAAGATACTGCACAGAAGGAACTGGATACGCTGAATGAGGAGATTAAGGCATTGTCTGAAAAGAAGACGGATGCCCAGTCTCTGGAAAGCACACAGAAGAGCATCACCGATGCAGATACGAAGATTGCAGATATACAGAAGCATATTACTGTAACAGAAGGTACCGATGCGGACGGTAATGCAACTTATACCGCAGAAGCCACACAGAATTTGAAGGACCAGGTAAATAACAGCTATCTGTCTCAGGCAAAATACGCATCCGAAGTGATCACAGCCATCAATAACGGAAGCTATACGGCTACCGGGGCTACCAAGGTCAGCGGACAGGATGCCATGATCACGTTAAACGGTGCCGAGTTCACCGGAAGTACCAATGTATTCGAGATCAACGGACTGACCTTTACCGCCCTCAATGAGACGAAGGCCGGTGAAGACATCACCGTTACCACCGAAGATGATGTCGATGGTATCTATGATATGGTGAAGAGCTTCCTGAAGGAGTACAACTCCATCATCAATGAGATGGACAAACTGTACAATGCGGATTCGGCCAAGGGATATGAGCCTCTGACAGATGATGAGAAAGATGCGATGTCCGATTCTGAGGTAGAGAAATACGAGACCAAGATCAAGGATGCCCTGCTTCGCAGAGACAGTAACCTGTCTACCGTAAGCTCTGCGCTGAAAGAGATCATGTCCGGTGGTGTGGATGTGAACGGTAAGACTATGTACCTCAGCGACTTTGGCATTGAGACACTGGGTTACTTCGAAGCAGCGGATAATGAGAAAAATGCTTATCACATTGCAGGAGATCCGGATGATGCCAATACCTCCGGTAAATCCGATGTGCTGAAGAGCATGATCAGCAATGATCCGGATACGGTCATCTCTTTCTTCTCATCATTGTCTAAGACCCTGTATACCAAGATGAGTGATCTGTCCAAATCTGTAGACGGATATCGCTCTTATGGAAGTTTTTATGATGACAAGAAGATGACTTCGGATTATAATGATTATAAGACAAAGATCTCCGAGCTGGAAGAGAAGCTGAACGATTACGAGGATAAATGGTATTCCAAGTTCTCCAAGATGGAGACGGCTCTTGCAAAGCTGCAGAGCAATTCCAGTGCGGTGACAAGCTTGTTAGGAGGATCATGATATGTCGTTACCTAATGCCTATGCGCAGTACAATAACAGTAAAGTGTTGACAGCTTCTCCTGCGGAACTGACACTGATGCTCTATGAAGGAGCTATCAAGTTCTGCAATATTGCGGAAGTGGCAATAGAAGAAAAAGATATTGAGAAGGCACATAATAATATCCGTAAGGTGCAGAATATCATCGGATACCTGCAGTCTACCCTGGATACGAAATATCCCGTAGCACAGGATTTCATCAATATTTATGACTACTTGGTCAAAAGATTGGTTCAGGCAAATGTCAAGAAAGATAAGGAAATCCTGGAAGAGGTCAATATGCATCTTCATTCTGTACGAGATACATGGAAGGAAGTCATGCGCATCAACCGTGAGAAAGGGGCTATCTGATGGAAAGTCAGCTGACGATATTGTCCGAGAGCCTGGATCGGAAGCTGGAGGTATTACAGAAGATTCAGGAATATAATAAGCGCCAGGAGGAAGTTTTCTCCGCAGACAAGGTGGATATCAGTCAGTTCGATGCTGCCGTGGAGGAAAAACAGCACTTGATCGATGAAGTGGTACGCCTGGATGACGGCTTTGAAATCCTGTATGAAAAGCTGGCGAAGGAGCTGGAGGGCAACAGACAGCGCTACGCAGCACAGATTAAGGAGCTGCAGGCCAAGGTAGCCAAAGTGACAGAACTCAGCGTGTCCGTACAGGCACAGGAAGCTCGGAACAAGAAACTGGTCGAGAATTATTTCGCCAGAGAACGTGCCGGAATCGGCCAGAGACGCAAGAGTGCCAAGAGCGCCTTTGACTACTATAAGAGCATGAGCGGTGCCGGATATGTACCACCCCAAATGTACGACAATAAACAATAAATACAACGGATGAAAGGAAGCAGATAGAAATATTTGCTTCCTTTTTTAACATGTTGATTTTTTATAAAACTTCGGCTAAAATATAATAGAAATGTAGATTAGCCGAAGAGGGTCGCAAATATGAATTATATAAAAAGAAATCTGGAGAATGTAGTAAGTCAGGCAACAAAGGAATATCCGATACTCCTGGTAACGGGACCGAGACAGGTAGGAAAGACGACAATGCTCCAAAAACTGATGGAGGGAACGAATCGAGGATATGTAACGCTGGATGATTTAAATGAACGAAATATTGCTAAGACGGATCCGGAACTGTTTTTACAATTGCATAAGCCACCTGTATTGATTGATGAAGTTCAATATGCACCGGAATTATTTACTTATATCAAGATATATGTGGATAAAAACCATGAACCGGGGGCGTTTTGGCTTACGGGATCACAGGTGTTTAAATTGATGCGGGGAGTGCAGGAGTCATTGGCGGGAAGAGTAGCGGTACTTTCACTTACATCCCTGTCACAGGCAGAGATATCCGGAGGGACGATGAAACCGTTCACGGTAGAACTGGAGGATTTAAGTGAAAGGCAGAAAGAGAGAGAGGAAGCGGATACAAAAGGCATTTTTGAACGAATCTATAGAGGTTCTATGCCGGCTATTGTAAGCGGCATTAACAGCAACAGTCAGCTTTTTTACAGTAGTTATTTGTCCACCTATATTGAGCGGGACGTAAGAGAACTGTCAGATGCCATAGATTCCCTTAAATTTCTCAGGTTTATTACCGCGGTGGCTGCAAGATGCGGTCAGATGGTTAATGCGGCAGAGATTGCCAGAGATGCAGATATCAATCAGACACAGGCGAAGGATTGGCTGACAATTTTGGAAACACTGGGAATTATTTTTTACCTACATCCGTATTCGAACAATTTGTTAAAGCGTCTTGTGAAAACACCAAAATTGTATTTCTATGATACAGGCCTGGTGTGCTATCTGACAAAATGGAGCAGTGCGGAAACGCTGGAATGCGGCGCTATGAACGGAGCAATTCTAGAGAATTATGTAGTGGCGGAAATTCGAAAAACCTACCTGAATTGTGGAAAAGAGCCGTATTTGTACTATTATCGTGATAAAGATGCCAGGGAGATTGATATTGTCCTGGAGCATGATGGAATATTGAATCCGATTGAGATTAAGAAAACTGCAAATCCCGGAACAGAGTTGGTAAAGGTATTTGAATTACTCGACAAGGCATCAACGCCTCGTGCTAAGGGCGCGGTTATTTGCATGAAACCGGGACTTAGTGCAATTGACAGAAATAATTATATTATACCGGTTTGGATGATCTAAAATACGGCCCCTGTCTGAATATCAGACAGGGATTTTAATCATTCTAAAAATGTTTTACTCAGGTGTTTCGCCATTGATTTCAATGCATGAAAAATTGGAAGTCTGACTTAGAACATCCAAACATTCAAAAAGGAAGCAAGTACGCCACTCAGAAATACGTAAGTAAACAAGTGGTAAAAAACTGCTTCCTTTTCCTATACTATATAGTGGGAAAATAAAAAAGTCAAATATTTTTTCAAAAAGGGGTTAAGTTTCTAAAATACTCTCCGATATACTTAACAAGTAAAGCAAATAAAAAGCTTAACTAACAACTTCTTCCAAATCAAAAGTTTCGCACGCCGGAGATACGGAAGACAATGGCGATGAAAGTAAAGGGAAGTGCGAGCCCGGAGCAGACATTGCCAAAGCAAACAACGGAGCGCAGGGAAGCGCTCGTCAATTCAAGGAGGAATATATTATGGTAGTACAACACAATCTTACAGCTATGAACTCTAACAGAATGTTAGGCATCACCACCAAGACTCAGGCTAAGTCTACTGAGAAGTTATCATCCGGTTACAAGATCAACAGAGCAGCAGATGATGCAGCAGGACTGGCAATTTCCGAAAAAATGCGTCGCCAGATCAGAGGACTGACACAGGCATCTGCCAATGCACAGGATGGTATTTCCATGGTGCAGACAGCAGAAGGTGCACTGAACGAAGTTCATGATATGCTGCAGAGAATGAATGAACTGTCTGTAAAGGCAGCCAACGGTACACAGACTACTGAAGATCGTTCTTACATCAATCTGGAAGTTAAACAGCTGATGAGTGAAATTAATCGTGTAGCCTCTACTACCACTTTCAATACCAAGAATCTTCTGTTTGGTTCTCTTGGAAAGATTAACTTACAGGTTGGCGCAGAAGCTAGCCAGTACATCAGCCTGTCTATCGGCAAGATGAATTGCTCAACTTTGAAGCTGACTGGTAGTGTTACCACCCAGAGCCAGTCACAGGCTTTAAACGGACAGGTTAAGGAAGCAATCAAGACTTTGAACTTGCAGAGATCTAAACTTGGTGCTGTACAGAACAGACTGGAGCACACCATCAACAACCTGGATAACGTTGTAGAGAATACCACAAGTGCTGAATCTGCTATCCGTGATACAGATATGGCTACAGAGATGGTTAAGTACTCTAACAACAATATTCTGGCTCAGGCAGGTCAGGCTATGCTGGCTCAGTCCAACCAGGCTAACCAGGGCGTTCTGTCACTGTTACAGTAATTGTTGGAGACTTACCCAGACTACCATAGGGGCTGACTTTTGTCAGCCTCTATTTCATTTTCAGGAGAAGACAATGATTAATTTTTCAAGAGAATTTTTTCTTCCGGAGACCCGGGAAGGATTTACAATAGATACTACCATGAAAATTTATTGGGCATCCGCAATGGAGGTGCTTCGAGAAATATCAGAAGTTTGTGAAAGACATGATATTCAATGGTATGCAGCGTATGGAACTTTATTAGGTGCTATCCGTCATAAAGGCTATGTACCATGGGATGACGATATGGATATATGGATGATGCGGGAAGATTATGATCGATTTATGAAAGTAGCTCCGTATGAATTACCGAAGGGATATGTGGTACAGAGTCCGTTGACAGAGGCTGGGTATACACAGTTCCATAGTTGTGTATTTAATGAACTAGCAGTAAGTATGGAAAAGGAACATCTGGAACAATTTCACGGTTGTCCTTTTGCAACGGGTATTGACATATTTCCGTTGGATTTTTTGCCGGATAATGAAGAAGATCGAGAGGGAGAAAGAACACTTTTTGGATTATTGGGTTCAACGGTTGAACTACTGAAAAGTGAGGAAAGAACAGAGGAAGAAAATAACACATTGAAAGAATCTTTTGATACTTTGGAGGAATTTTGCGGAGTTCATTTTTCAAGAGAAATGTTGGGTACAGAAGAACAGTCGAAATTATTAAATGAAATATATGTTTTGGAAAATCAGCTTTGCGCCAGTTATAGAGAAGAGGATGGAAACAGATTGGTCATGTATATGGATTATTATAATTGGCCTTCTAAGGTATATAATAAAGAATGGTTTCGAGATGTGATTTTATGGCCATTCGAGGAAATTATGATTCCTGTGGCGATAGGTTATGATGAGATATTAAGGCGAATTTATGGAGATTACAATGTACGGGTGAGAAACACTACCTGTCACGAGTATCCAATATATAAAAAGCAATTAGAATTTTTACGCAAAACAGTGGATGACTTAGAGGAGAAAGTTAATAGAATTAATGAAATATTGCTTCAAGAGCAGGAAAGAAAGAGGAAGCGGTAAGATGCTGGAATTTCCGGAAAAATTTTATGAGGCAGAGACCAGAGAACACTTTTTGGTGGATGAGACCATGAAACGTTTTTGGGCTGCTGAGATGGAAGTGTTGCGTGAAATTGCGGAAATCTGTGAACGACATGATTTGACATGGTATGTAGCATACGGAACGTTATTGGGAGCTATTCGCCATGAGGGATACGTCCCATGGGATGATGATTTGGACATCTGGATGAAGCGGAAAGACTACATGAAATTTCTTAGGTACGCAGAAGAACTGCCCGAAGGTTATTTGATTCAAAGCCCTATGACTGAGCAGGGATATCCGCAGTATCAATCCTGTGTTCTTAATGGAAAATCTGTCAGCGTAGAACCAAAGCGTTTGCAAAATTTTCATGGTTGTCCATTTGTGGTGGGAGTGGATATATTTCCATTGGATGAACTCCCGGTATCTGAGAAGGACTGTGAAGAGGAACGTCAGATTTTTGATATTATCAGTACAACAGCAACAATGCTGAAAAAGGAACAACGATCTCCGGAAGTGCTGGAGAAGTTGTTGAATGTATTGGAATATTTGGGTAAGGAATGCAATTTTACGGTAGGGCCCCAGCTTTTAGCACCACAACGACAAGATGATCTCATTTCGGCTTTATACCGACTAGCCAATGAGATCGTTATACGGTATGAAAAAAAAGGTGGAAATCAATTGGTGATGTATATGGATTACATCAACTGGCCGTCAAAAGTATATGAGAAGGAATGGTTTGAACAGGTAGATATGGCAGCTTTCGAAGGATTCGGTGTGCCGGTACCGACAGGATATGATTCTATTTTGAGGTGCACCTATGGGAATTATCAGGTGCGTGTTCGGAATACTTCACTGCATGGATATCCCATGTATCAAAAACAACTGGATCAGATGCGTGAGATTCTCAAACGAATGGAAGAAAAACAATAAAATGGATGAAACAAACAGATTAAATATCATAGAGTGTTCACAAGAATATTATGAGGATGCTGTATGGAAGAACCAATGGATTGCACAACATCAGAGTGAGTACCTTGGAATAGTGGATCAACGTGCTACTACAACATCAGAGGTGTGGACGTTTATGGAGGAGAATGATTTTCTGTGGGAGCAGGAGATCGTTCTTTTTGCAGAAAATGGGCCGGATGGCATCTGTAAAGTGGGTGATTTATTAAAATATCCGCAGATTCGAATTTTGGGATTACTATTTCAAAGAAAAATATTGCGGCAAACAGGAAAATATAATGAGTGTTTACAGATGAGGACTAATTATGAATTCCTATGCCGATTGAACCAGATAACAAATGTTTACTGTATTCCGTGTATGACAGAAAATGTATCAGATCAGCAGGACTGCGAGAGCGAAGCAATTACGGATGCCTATATGCTGCGGAGTTATTGGTGCAGATTAGGCGAGCAGGAGCGCGTAGAAGTGTTGAATGCTTTTCAAAATCGATATAAGGAAAAGGCAGAGATATTGCAGAAGGCGATCGAAGTAATATTTACAGATGATACAAAATATTGTAAAATTGCGGAAAATACAACACCGATTCTGATTCTGACTCCGAATCAAACCTGTTACGGAGTATTAGTAGATTTCTGCCAAAATTTGGAACGGGAGTTTATTCGTGATGGACAGGCAGTGGAAAAGACAGACCAGTTGGAGAAAAGTAAAATTCTGAGCAGTCACTGGAAAGCAGTAATCGGTTTTCAAGCACCTGCATTGGAATACGAAGTCTGGAGACGGGTAACGAGCATTCGGTTGCAGTTTTGGCTTGATAATCCCGTCTTTTTTGATTTTTTTCCAAAGGGGAGTAAGACCTATTATCTATGTCAGGATGCATTGTATGCCGAATATTTGCAAAAATTTTATCAGATAGAGAATGCAAGACAGCTTCCACCTGCAGGACAGGATATTGGATTGTCTGAGAATGTGGACAGAGAATATGATGTCGTATTTATAGGGACATATATGCCACCTGTTGACAGACAGAGATGGTCAGAAGAACAGAATGCATATTATGACTATATGATGGCTCATCGCTCGCTGACGTTTGAGGATGGCTTAAGTGATTTCCTCGGAATAGATATCGAAGCTATGAGTCAACAGGAATTTGTCGACAGATTGCATGAGATGGATCCGGTCTGTCGCGAGGTGATAAACAGAAACAGGCAGGAGGTCATGGAGACGATTCTGCAATCCGGAATTCCTGTTCATGTATATGGTGATTCCTGGAAAAAATTTCCGAAACAGTTTTTGGAGTACTTGATTATTCATAAAGAAATCTCGCTGGAAGAGTCCCTGAAAATATTGGGACATACCAAGGTTGCGTTAAATATTATGAGCTGGCATAAGGCTGGGATGACAGAGCGTGTGGCAAATATTCTTTTATCCGGGGCAGTATGCATTAGTGATGAGACATCATATCTGCGAGAAAAATTTGATGATGGCCGGGAGTTGATACTATATTCACTAAACGACTTGAAACAACTTCCGGGGATGATCCAAAATCTCCTGCAAAACGAGACAAAACGTAGGAAAATTGCAGCAGAGGGATATCTGCGTGCGCATAGTGAACATACTTGGAAAAATCGTGCAGACGATATAATAAGGATAATAGAACAGAAAGAATGAAGGAGATACGGATGCTTACTTTTCCAAAGGAATATTTCGACGAAGAAATTAGGGACGATTTTAAAGTAGATACCACCATGAAGACAGTCTGGGCAGCAGAATTGGAAGTGCTGAGTGAGATTGCCAAGGTTTGTCAGAAGCATCAGATCCCTTGGTATATGGCATATGGTTCACTGCTGGGAACTGTACGACATGAAGGGTTTATTCCATGGGATGATGATATGGATATCTGGATGATGAGAGAGGATTATATGAGATTCCTCTCTGTAGCGCAGGAGGAATTGCCAACCGGATATATATTGAAAAGTCCACTTCTGGAGGAAGGATACCCGGAATTTCACAGTTGTGTATTGAACAGTGATAGTATCAGTATAGAGCCGGAACATTTGCAGAGATTTCATGGTTGCCCGTTTGTGGTGGGAATCGATATATTTCCAATGGATGTATTGCCGGATACGCCGGATCTTTTGCAAAGCAAGCTGTTTCAGGCAGTGAGGCAGTGCGCACTGATGGTCAAGGAAGGAAGAAGAGATGATGAGGTCGAGCTTCTCTTGCAATTGTTGGAGAAACAATGTGATGTGACGATCAACAGAGATTATCTGCAATATCCGGATTCGGAGCAAGACCAGCAGGAACTGATATCTGGGCTCTGTGGATTGGCCAATGAGATCGCTATGTGGCATGAAGGAGAGAAATCTCTAGAGATTTGTATGTATCTGGATTATTTCAAATATAAGAAGAAATACGAGAGGATATGGTTTGGGGACACACAATGGATGCCTTATGAGGGATTTGAGGTTCCGGTTCCAACTGATTACGATGCCATTCTCCACGTAATTTATGGAGATTATACAGTGAAGATACGGAATTCGGCAGCGCATGATTATCCATTTTATAAAAAACAGTTGGAAGAGCTGAGAAAAAGAGTACAGGGGGGACGGAATGTTAGAATTTCCACAAGATTATTTTGAGGATGAGGAACGGGAAGACTTTCTCGTGGACAGTACGATGAAAAGCGTTTGGGCAGCGGAATTGGAAGTGCTGAATGAAGTAGCTTGCATATGTGCAAAACATGATTTGGTATGGTTCGCAGCGTATGGAACTCTGCTGGGAGCAGTGCGTCATCGGGGATTTATTCCATGGGATGATGATTTGGATATCTGGATGCCAAGAGAGGACTATCGGCGTTTGATGGAAGTACTACAGGGGGAACTACCGGAGGAATATGTAGTGCGTGCACCTCATGCTCGGAAAGGATATCCGGAATATCAGGTGTATGTCAATAATAGTGATTGTATCAGCATCGAACCAGAGAGACTACGCAGATACCATGGGTGCCCATTCTATGTGGGAATTGATATTTTCCCGTTGGATGATATTCCGGATGATCCTGATCGTGAGCAGATGCAAAAGAGCCTGTTCTCTGCGACACTGTTATTGCAGCAACTGGAAAATGAACAGAATCAAAAGATTCTATATGAAGCGATGTGCCAGGTTCAGATTCTGATAGATCGATTGAAAAGAGAATATGGAGTTAGAATTGATCATAAATATCTAAATATCCGCTATCGAAAGGAACTGCTACGGGAATTGTGGGATGCAGCAGAACATATGGCAGGAACTCCGGAGTGCAAAAAGGTAGCGATGTATTTGGACTATCTGAAATACGGAAAGGTCTATCAGACAAAGTGGTTTGAACAGGTAGAATATCTGTCATTTGAGGGCTTTGATATTCCGGTACCGACAGGGTATGATGCCATTCTGCGTGTAATCTATGGGGATTATACGGTACGTGTGAGAAATACGTCCCTTCATGATTATCCCTGCTATAAACGACAACTGGAAGAACTGAGAGTAAAATTAGAGTAAACAAACAACAATGATATGCCGCTTGTATTTTTAAAGGTGGTATGCCATTGTAGGTTCACAGAAAGTTATTTCTGACATATTTAAAAGTTGGGCAGAAATTTCGTGAACTCCGTCACAGAGATTCAGATAATATGCACTATAAGGAACTGGTCAATGGAGTAAGACATTATAAAAAGTCAAAATATACATTAGAACAGTTTTTTACAATTTTGAAAATCCCAGAAGAAAATAAGCCGCTTATGATAGAATGGCTGTCCCATATTATTTTGAGGATATATAAAGAAATAGTGTGAATATGTCGATAAAAATAGTATACTGATATTAATAAAAGGCTTCATGGAAGAAGCAAAAAATAACAGGGAGGTTACTACATGGAAATAAAAGCAGACAAACTTTAGAGAAATGAAGATGTCTGCTTTTTATTATTGAAAGAATGTAGAAAACCTTATGCGAGGAAACTATGGAAGAAAAAATACTGGTTACACAATCATCAATGCCTCCTTTTGAAGAATACGTAGAAGCAATAAAACCATTATGGGAAAGTCATTGGCTTACTAATATGGGAACATATCACAGACAATTAGAAGAAGCGTTAAAAAAATATCTGGATGTACCGGAACTGTCCCTTATGGTAAATGGACATATGGCGCTGGAACTTGCTATTCAGGCATTTGATTTTCCGGAAGGGGCAGAAGTAATTACAACCCCCTTTACTTTTATTTCAACTACGCATGCAATTGTCAGAAATCGTTTAAAACCGGTGTTCTGTGATGTAAAGGAAGAAGATGGAACGATTGACGAAACCAAGATTGAAGATCTGATTACAGAGCACACAGTAGCCATTGTGCCGGTTCATGTCTATGGAAATGTGTGCAACGTAGAGGAAATCCAAAGAATTGCAGATAAATACAACCTGAAAGTTATCTATGATGCAGCGCACGCATTTGGAGTTACATATAAGGGAAAAGGCATCGGAAACTATGGAGATGCTTCGATATTCAGTTTCCATGCAACGAAAGTGTTTAACACCATTGAAGGTGGAGCTGTTACTTTTTCGGATCATAAGATGTATGAAAAGCTTTATAATCTGAAAAACTTTGGAATACGAGGAGAAGAACTGGTAACTTCCGTTGGGGCGAATGCCAAGATGAATGAATTTTGCGCCATTATGGGATTATGTAATTTAAAGCATATTGATGAAGCATTGAAAAATCGACAGGAGAGATATGAGTATTACAGGAATGAGTTGGAAGAAGTAAAAGGAATTCGTTTTTTTACAACGAATGAGTATGCAACCAATAACTTTGCATATTTTCCAATCATTATTGAAGATGACTATCGAATGACAAGAGACGAACTATATGATGAATTTCACAAAAATAATATATATGCAAGAAAGTATTTTTACCCAATAACGGCTGATCAGGCTTGCTTTCGAAATAAATATAAAAATAATAAATTAAGAGTGGCACGAGATATTTCTCAAAGAGTACTAATACTTCCGTTTTTTGAAAAAATGAAAAGTGAGACAATGAATATGATTGTTCAAATTTTAAGATAAGTGGTAAACGAATATGAAAGATGAAGTTAAAAAGCCAAAGGCATTAGTATTGGCAGGAGGTTATGACCAGATTGCTTTAATAAAAGAATTAAAAAAAAGAGATTATATAGTCTTGTTGGCAGATTATTTTGAAAATCCTCCGGCAAAAAAAACAGCAGATTATTTTGCTCAGATTAGTACTTTAGATGAAGAAAAGATATATGAATTTGCAAAAAAGGAAAGAGTTGATTTGGTAATTACTGCGTGTACGGATCAAGCGTTACTCACAGCAGCAAACGTATCAGAAAAATTAGGATTACCATTTTATATCAATGGAAATCAGGCAAGGAATGTAACAAATAAATTTTATATGAAGCAAAAATTTAGTGAATATGGAATTCCAACATCTGGTTATAAAATGTTTGGACAAGAAGACAAAATTCAATTGTCTGAATTTGCAAATTTTCCATATGTAGTGAAACCTTGTGACTGTAATAGCTCGAAAGGCGTTATTAGAACAAATAATAGGAAAGAATTAGAAGAGGCTGTCGAGAATGCATTTCAATTAAGTCGAAGCAGGAAAGTAGTAGTAGAACAATATATTTCTGGAATAGAATTATCCATAGATTTGTGGATTGATAATGGAAAGCCACAAATACTTGCTATTTCAGAAACAAAGAAAATGAATATTGATAAAGGAATATTTACTATATATCAAAGCATATATCCAGCAGGAGTAGATGACCAAATACAACGTGAGATTATTATAATAGCTGCTCAAATATGTGAAGCTTTTGAACTAATGAACGGACCAATGTTAATACAGGCCATTTTGCATGAACGTAGACTATATGTATTGGAATTCAGTGCAAGAATGGGTGGAGGATCTAAATACAAATTTATTCAATATGTAACAGGTATAGACATAATGAAGCAGTATGTAAGTCTTGTTATTGGCAATGAGACTAACATAAGCCCAATATCGGATGAATTATATTGCGAAATGGATTATATTTATGCATATCCTGGAATAGTCAGTGAAATTGAAGGAATCGATGACTTGAAGGAAAGGAGTGTTGTTGAGGAAGTTTTTTGTTATAAGGAAAAAGGCGCTGAGATAACTAAGAAAACAGTCAGTGGCGATAGAGTTCTTGGATTTCTGCTGGGTGCAGATTCTCAGAAGAGTCTGCTTGAGAAAAGAAACGAGATGCTTAATAAAGTAAAAATATTAGATCTAAATGGTAAGGATATTATGTATAGAAAATGTTTCACATTAGAAAACGGAGTATAGAATGACACAAAAAAATAAGCGGGTATATTTTGTATGTGGCGGCGGACATCAGGGATTGGCAATGGCAGCACATTTGGCGTTAAATGGAGAAAGAGTTACGCTTTGGAATCGGACGTTAGAACATATAGCCGAGATTGTAAAAACAGGGAAGATATATTGCTCGGGAGTCGTAAATGGAATAGCAAAAATTGAAAAAGCATCGGACAATATTAAAGAGGTCATAGCAGATTATATCTTAGTCACGGTACCAAGTACTGCTTATCGTGATGTCGCAAGAGAGATAGCTCCCTATGTGAGTAAGGATACGGTGATATTGTTAAATCCGGGAAGAACATTTGGTGCTATTGAGTTCTTAGAAGAACTGAAAAAAAATGGAGTAAAGTACATACCGCAAATTGCTGAAACGCAAACGATAGTATATACCTGCAGACGAAGTGATAAAAATCATGTGACTATTTTTGCAATGAAAAAGGATGTAGAAATTGCGGCCTTAGTTAAATTAGATTTAGAAAATATATTAGCTAAAATGCCAAAATGTTTGCAAAGATATTTTGTGTCTCGGGAAAGTGTGGCATATACATCATTGGCAAACGTAGGAATGATTTTGCATTGTGCGCCGGTACTTATGAATATCGGTTGGATTGAAAATGAAAAAGTTGATTTTAAATATTATTATGATGGAATCTCAAAATCAGTAGCTAGATATATTGAAGAGATGGATTCCGAAAGAATCAATGTAGCAAAAGCATTAGGATATAAAATAGATAGTGTAGCAGAATGGTTGAGACGAACTTACAATATAGAAGGAACAGATTTATATGAGTGCATTAAGAATAATATTGCTTATAGAGAAATTGATGCACCCCCATCTTTAGATAGCAGGTACATTTATGAAGATGTTCCTAATGGACTGGTTCCAATAGAATACATTGGAAAACAGATAAACGTTGAAACAAGATATATAACTAATATTATAAACTTAGCAAATGGTGTTTATTTTTCAGATTTTAGAAAGATGGGGAGACAATTTCCAATACAGGTAATAAAGCAATATTTTTAATTTAAGATGAAAAGAGAATATAAGAGATGGATGAGTCCGAAAAGTATTGGTCCATGAGGGCGAAGAATGAATATTTATATAAAGGTGAAAAATTATATACTATAACTGCTGCACCATATTATGTTAAAAGGCGAGAAATAATTATTAATAAGTTAAAACATATTATTGAAAAATATGAATGCAAAGATATTGTAGATGTTGGATGCGGCGATGGGGAATATTTACTGAAAATATGTGAAGAAAATAAGAAATATTATGGAATTGATATTTCAACAGAGATGCTTAGAGAGGCTATACAAAATTGTAAGGATCATAATAATATTTCGTTTGAACAATCTGGCATGGGACCACAGAAATTTAGCGGTTACGATATGGCATTTATGGTGGCTGTATTAGCTCATGTAAGTGATGAAACGATGGAAAATTTATTGAAAAATATCTATAATAATATGCAGTCTGGGGTGATTTGCATATGTGAACAAACAGCACCAGATGAACTTGCTGGGAATGGTTGGAAAAGGAGAAGTTTCGAAATATACAAGGAAGCATTGGAAAGACAAGGATTTAAATGCAGAATAAATGAGACATTTAGAATAGATTTTGTAATACATAGAAAAATATTTGAACGATATATCGCTAAAATATTTTATAGCAAGAAAAGCAGAATAGAGTGTAATAAAAATAGAGTGTTTCTTTTATTAAGCAGATTATGTATAATTCTCTCACCCAAAAGGATATATCGTCAGAAACTAAATGGATGGGGATATATTTTTATAACTGCCGAAAAATAATTGTATTTGAATAATATATGAAATAGAGAATGTGATGATATTTAAGCGAAATATCATATTAAGAGTGTAAAATATGAAACATGAAGAAGTTTTTGGATTAATGAAAACATTAGTGGATGCACATACGATGGGAATAGATGCAGCAGTATCTTTACTTAGAGAGTGTGATTATAAAGTTATAGTATCTCCATTGCGAGTTCAAAAGGCATTGGAAACATTGGAGAGTGAAGAAAGCCAAAAAATAATACTGGATTGGATTAAAACTAATGGAATTAACCACATAGGTGTTTCGTATCGACTTGATCCGAGAGACGCAGTAAATATTTTGGGAAGATTAGTTGTACTGTTGAAAAAAGAGCACTATTATGAATGTTTATCAGCAAATGTAAAAAGTATTTATTTTGCTGGTTTAAAACCTGCATGTGACGAAATAGAACACGAATATAGTGGAAGAATATGCACTTTTAGAGGAGGAGAATCTCCAGAAGAAACACTTATGGTTATGGGAATACCTAAGGAAAATATACCGGAACATATTGTGTCGGGATGCAAATATGATAGGAAAATATTAGAATTTGGAAGGAATATAATAAATAAAGAGAATTATAAATTAGAAAAAAAATTGATTCCTAAAAAATATCCAGACTATGCCACAAGAAAAGATACATTGATTAAACGACTGGATTATAATTTTGAAGGTGATTTTCAACCGCTTATTCGAGCACATTCAGGACCGTATGATCCAAATTTGACGAGAGAAGAATGTGTAAAAAAATATATAGTATGGTGTAAGGAATTGGCGCGGGCAGGATACTTGGATATTTTATCGATTGGGTCATCCCAACTTTCACAGTCGAATTTTGGGGAGAATTGGAATGATAAAATAAATGGTGGAGGTGTTCCAGTTAATTCTGAAAAGGAATATATTGATATTTGGAATGCGGCGAATCCTATGCTGGTTAGAACATATTCTGCAACCAAAAATGTACGCAAAATGGCGGAAATGTATGAACGCACAATAAATATTGCATGGCATGCTTTATCATTGTGGTGGTTTGATGAGCTAGATGGAAGAGGTCCCAATTCACTGTATGGGAATTTGAAAGAGCATATAGAGACAATAAAATACATCGCATCAATAAATAAAATGATAGAGGCAAATGTTTCGCACCATTTTGCATTTCGAGGTTGTGATGATGTTACTTATATTATATCAGCTGTTTTGGCAGCCAAAATGGCTAAAAAATGTGGTGCAAAATATTTTGTATTGCAAAATATGCTTAATACTCCGAGAAGTACATGGGGAGTTCAGGATTTAGCAAAGTCTAGAGTATTGCTAAGAATGATTAAAGAATTAGAAGACAAGAATTTTCGTGTAATATTTCAGACAAGGGCGGGACTGGATTATTTTAAGCCGGATATAAATGAAGCTAAGGTACAGTTGGCTGCGGTTACTGCGATGATGGATGATATTGATCCAAAGAATATTCGTAATCCAGAGATCATCCATGTAGTTAGTTATAGTGAGGCTTTATATCTTGCAACTCCGGATATAATAAATGAAAGTATAAAAATAACAAGACATGCACTGAAAGAGTATAGATCTCAAAAATGGAATTTAGGGATCATTTCTGAGGCGGAGGAACAAGTACGAGAGAGACAGGAGTATTTGGAGAAGAATGCCAGAAAAATTATAGCTGCAATGGAAGAAAATATCGAAGACTTGTATTCTCCCAGAGGGTTATATATTGCATTTACAGCCGGCTGGCTTCCGGTTCCTCAATTATGGTCTGATTCAGAGGAGTTTTCAATGGCTAAAAATTGGCAGACCCAGATAAAAAATGGAGGTGTTGAAGTAGTTGAAAAAGGTGTGATTTTATCGACGGATGCGAGGATAAATAGATGCGTCAGTAATATTCCACAGGCAAAATATCTTCTAGATAGTAAATATGGAGGTTAATTCATGAAAAAAATAATAGGTTGTCCAACAGGTGAGTGGGCTATGAAACTATATACGGTTGACAGATTTAAAAATCTTGAATATTTTTTAGACGAATACGAAGGAGAATATGGCATAGAAGGATTTGCCAAAAAGGTACATACATATGATTACTTGGAAAACGAAAAGAAAGATGATTTAATTATTGTTATAAATGATACACGAAAATATAAAGACATCAAAGATAAGCTTGAGAAATGGGGGCTGATTGAGAATAGACATTTCTTTAATGGCTGGAAGTTAGATGGAAATTTTTACCACGAAGTATATGCTGATAAAAATTGGAAAGAGTTTGAGCACGAGGATTTAAATGCATTAAGAAACCAAAGAGAAGGATGGAAAATGAGAGCAAGGGAGATGGCTTTGCTTATCCCGGAAGATATTAATTCATTGATGGATATAGGATGTGGAGAAGGCTTATTAAAGGAGTTTATACGTAAAGATATCAAATACTATGGACTAGACTATTGTAAAAGAGATAAGGATACTATAGTTTGTGATATAAATACAGGGAAATTACCAGATATTAATGTGGACTTATATTATTTAGCAGGAGTAATTGATTATGTAATAGATGTCCCCCAATTTATTAAACAATTTGACGGAGCAAAGTATGTTATTATAAGTAAAACCAGGAATGAAAGATTTATTAGACTGGATGATAAGGTTATGGATAGTGGATATATGAATTATGGAGTGAATTCGTATTATTGCTCAAATCTGATTACAGATATGTTTGAAGTAGGGTTCGTGTGTAAGAAAATGCAGTGGAATTATCTGCAGAGAGATGAATATTATTTTTTGTTTGAAAATTATGCAATAAAAGGTGAGCAATAGGAGAGAGACTGTGGAAAATGGTATCGGTGTTAGCATAATATGTTTAGCGTATAATCATAAAGATTATATAGAGGATGCATTGGTGGGATTTGTAAGTCAACACACCAATTTTACCTTTGAAGTAATTGTTCACGATGATGCATCTACAGATGGTACAACAGAAATAATTGCGAGATATACACAAAGATATCCTGAGTTGATAAAACCCATATATGAACAAGAAAACCAATACAGTAAAGGGATGTTGAGCTCTATAAATATATCCATGACAAAGGCGAGAGGCAAATATATTGCTATTTGTGAAGGAGACGATTATTGGACAGATGCTGAGAAATTACAGAGGCAATATGACATATTAGAAAAATACAAGAATTTGAGTATGTGTGTATGCGCAGGAGTGGAATTGCTGAGCAATGGTGTGAAAGGAAAGGAAATCAGACCTAAAACAGAGGATGCTATATTAAACCCAGAAGAGACTATATTAAATGGCGGGGCATATCTTCCTACAGCAGCCCTTTTTTGGAGAAAAGAGCTTTTTGAGAATCTTATGGAATTTGAAACAAAACTGAATATCGATTATGTTTGGCAAATAAAAGGTGCATTAAATGGTGGAATTTATTATATAGATAAGCCGATGGTTGTATATAGAAAAGGAACAGAGGGATCTTGGACGGAAAGAATTGACAGAAATTCTTATAGAAGAAAAAAATTTAATAAAAAAGTAAATGAAATGTTAAGGCAATTGGATGAAGATACACTAGGGAAATATCATGAAACTATTTTGAAAAGAATTATGGCAAATGAACCATTTTATGACCAGTATATGTATCATTTAGGTGAAATAAAGAAAGACTTAGCTGATGGAAAGAGTAGTAAATTCCTATGGGGAATGGGAGTCAGAGGGGAAGAATTTCAAAAACTCTGCCGAAAGATGGGAGTAGAACTGACGGGAGTCTGCGATATAAATAACAACCATATTGGAGAGAAAACCATGTTTGACTATTATATATATGATACATCATATGTATTTGAATTCGGTGATATTATAATTGCGTCAAATGATGGGGTCGTGGCATATTTAAAGGAAAAAGGATATGCAGGTATAATTATAAGTTTACAGAAATATGAGTTCATATAAAGAAAATTAAATTTTCATATGATTTGGGAGATACGAATGAAAATTATTATTTATGGTTTGGGAAAAGGAGCAGAGGAATGCGAAAAAAAATTAAGAAATACGCAGGATATCATAGGATATACTGATTCATTTTTTAATTTTAAGGCATATCATGGAAAGTCATTTATATGTCTGGAAAATATTTCAAAAGAAAAATTTGATTATGTTGTTGTAACATTAAATGAGTTAACGGCTATAGAAAAGGTATGTACACTTCTAATCCAAAAATATTCTATCTCGCCCAATAAAATTATTTTGTTTTGGTATTTACAAAACCATGAAAGATACAGATATAAATTGAAAAAGTACTCACTGGAAAAGGTAGAAGGCTTGCTATTTGGTAATTTGTCAGACGGCACATTGTGGGAGGCGCAAACCGCACTTTGTTTTCGGTGAATTTACCTCCCCAATTGTGCCGTACCGGAACTTGCCGCAGAATCTCGGCGGAATGACTGCAGATTGTCGTAGCTTTGTTTGAAAGGCCGCCGGTGCTGCTTTTGAAATAAGGCCATGACAGGAGTCACAGCCTTAGAAATGTACTTT
>SAMEA3663023__coassemble_625_pt1 | contig 63415 bp, 59 predicted proteins | sample SAMEA3663023__metabat2_low_PE_007 | metagenome-assembled genome bin SAMEA3663023 (sample SAMEA3663023) | pig gut metagenome | biome: pig gut; feature: pig-associated habitat; material: faeces | place: France | collected 2012 | reverse complement strand
ACCATGTATATGAACCAATACCGTCTGGGTTCCAAAACGCTGACCGCTGCCGTACAGCCTTATGCCGTCACCGGAGATAAGACCTATTACAACAATATGAAGGAATTACACGAGGACAAGAATTGTGACATTGCCTGGGAAAGTCTGCAGCAGAACGGTCTAACAGACAATGAATGGGAGGAGTTAAATCATATCGCCGAGATTTCCGAGATCTTAGTTCAGATAGGGCAGGGAAATTACCGTGTAGAGCCTACCGAAGAATATGTCGATGGCTTCGTACTTTTTTCCAACATTGTAATTTAGTCATGGTTTCTATCATGCCGTTGTGATATGATGGAACAAGACAATGTTTGACATTTTTCCACGAAAGAGGTGCCCTTATGACAATATCCTGGTTATCCCTGTTCTGGCTGTTTTTCTTCTATTCTTTTATAGGATGGTGTATCGAGGTATGTTCTGCCGCTGTGCAGCATCGGAAATTCGTCAACCGAGGATTCGTAGCGGGTCCCCTATGCCCGATCTACGGTTTCGGTGCCATGCTGTTCGAGATCTTCCTGCCGGAGCTGACGGAATATCCGTTCTTCCTGTTCCTGGGCGGCTTTGTACTGTCCTCTCTTTTGGAATATTCCACGGGAATGTTTTTTGAAAAAGTCTATAAGAAAAAGCTGTGGGATTACTCCCGCTTCCGCTATAATGTGGGCGGTTATATCTGCCTGCCTTTTTCCCTGCTGTGGGGCGCATTAAGCGTTGTGACCGTGATGTTTGCGGATCCGCTGCTGTGCGGGCTGTTTGACCGCATTCCGCATCTTCTCTCCGTAATACTTCTGTTAGTCCTCGGAGGGCTGCTCCTGTTAGACACCACCGGTTCCGCCCTGTCAACGATAAGCTTACAGCTACAGGCGAAGCACCGGGCGGACTATGCATTAGAAAAGCAGACCGCCCGGCTGGATCAGATCACCGAAGGATTAGGACAGACTTCCCGTTTCCTGGAAAATGCTCTGACCAGGCATATGCAAAAGCGTCTGCAGAAGTCTTATCCTTCCATCAGTCTGGATGCCCTGGTAAAAGCCAGAGCTGAACATAAAAAAGCCACTGGTTTCGCCGAGGGTTGTTGCTTTTATAAATTGTTTTCCCTCTTTTTCATCGGTGCCTTTTTAGGTGATATCACAGAGACGATCTTCTGCCGTATCACAGCCGGGGTCTGGATGAGCCGCAGCAGTGTGATCTACGGGCCCTTCAGTATCGTATGGGGACTGGGTTGTGCCTTTCTGACTCTGCTGCTCTATCGCTACCGGAATAAAAGTGACGGTTCCATTTTCCTGGCAGGAACATTGCTTGGTGGTGCCTATGAATATATCTGCAGTGTCTTCACGGAAATGGTCTTTGGCACGATTTTCTGGGATTACAGTGGATTCGCCTTTAACTTAGGCGGTCGTATCAACCTGTTGTACTGCTTCTTCTGGGGAATTGCCGCTGTGGTATGGCTGAAGTTCATCTATCCGAAGCTGTCCGACTGGATTGAGAAAATTCCGAAAAAAATGGGTACGATCATTTGTAATATTTTAGTTGTATTTATGATTGCGAACATACTGATCTCCGCACTGGCACTTGCCAGGTACACCGAGCGTAACAATGCCGCCTATTCTGTGGAAACCACAGAACTTAACGGATTACAGAAATTTTTAGATGAACACTATCCTGACGCACGAATGGAACGCATCTATCCGAATGCGAAAATGGTGGATTAATTTGGATTTATTAACGATGGGAGACTGACCGAACCATGCAGATTGATGACTTGACCTCAGGGTTATCCCTTAGCTTTATCATTCATCTGAATAACGAAGAGCTTCAATTTGAATCCCGCATTTTGGAAGTCTATTCCCGCAGACATACACTGTTGGCTGAGGGTGTGTTTACTGATGATAAAATCATCTCTTTCCGGGGAAAAGGACTGCTCGTCGATCTGCTGGTCACTCTCCCAGACGATAAGCCTCAGCTGTTCAAAAATGTCACCACCAACGTGGTGAAACGCGCCGACGGAACTCTCTGTTACACTGTCTTCAGCATCGCCGGAAGCAAAACCTACAACCGCAGACAAAGTTACCGCTGTTATGTGGGAATTGAAACAGCCATTCAATGTGGACTAAACCATGCTGCCCACGATGTTATTATCAAGGATATCAGCTACAACGGATTCGCTGTAGTCAGCAAGGAAGATCTGGAACTGGGTGTCAACCAGACCGTGCACGCTGTCCTGAATGATCATCTGGAGGAGACTGCGGAGAACTTTAATTTCCATCTGTATGGACTGGTTGCACGTGTGCAGGAATTAGAGAACGGGCTGTTTCTCTACGGCTGCCGGCTCAGCAATCCGGTTCCCGGGCTGGAACAATATATCGTAAAAAAAGAACGGGCTGCCTTACGAAAACGGCAATTAACCTGAACTTCTCTCTAACGCAAAAAACCGCTGCCCTTACGGGCAACGGTTTTTGTATTCAGAGATTATCCCTCAATGGCGATGTATTTATTGGTCTCCACTGCAGGTTTTGCTTCCTTCTTAGGAACATTCAGGGTCAGAATACCATGTTTGAACTCACCCTTAATATCCTCCTGGGTCAGATTGTCACCAACATAGAAGCTACGCTGGCAGGAACCTGCATAACGTTCCTTGCGGATGTACTTGCCGGATTTCTTCTCCTGCTCATCCTCATCCAGACCCTTGGCAGCCTCGATGGTCAGATAACCATCCTCCAGAGATACCTTGATCTCATCCTTCTTGAAGCCGGGCAGATCAACGATCAGCTCATAGCCATCATCGGTCTCCTTGATATCGGTCTTCATTACGTTGTGAGCATGTCTACCATACAGTTTCTTCTCTATCTGATTCTCTGCTCTGTTGTCAAAGAAAGGTACATCATCAAAAAAGTCATCAAATAAGTTCTCTCCAAAAATGCTAGGTAATAACATAAGTCATCTCTCCTTTTCTATTAAACATATGTCGGTGTCTTTCGATACCTCTTACCTTTTCCATCCTCCGGTAACCACCATCGGACTTCCGAACCAGTCCCGGATTTCTGATCTCGATCTTCTTTCAATCTCTTGATCTTCCTTCCTCTCCCTTGTTCTATTTGTACTATAACACCTATATATCTGTATGTCAATTAAGGAAAAATTATATAATTATAAATTAAAAATAAACAGCAAAAAAAGACCGGAGCACTGTGATCCACAGTACTTCGGTCCTTACTCTCATAAATAATATGATTGATCTTACTTATCCTTTGCTGTGAAATATACGAAGAACACGTCTCCCTCGGTATCATTGGAGAACTGCTCCAGATAAGAAATAGAGTAATCCTTGGAATCCTCAGGTACTTCAAATACCAACAGACCGGTTCTCTCTTCGTTAACACCCAGATCGTACTCTTCCGGTAGCTGTTCATCGCTTACGGCATCATTATAATAGGTAATCGGTGCATCAAAAGCATCGTCATCGTCATCATCGCCCCACTGGATCTGGAAATCGGTATCATACATGGTAACCGTAGAACGATCTGTGTTCTTAACCGTTAATTCTGCCACCAGAAGCTTATTTCCCTCTGCAGGTGTATATCCTTCAAATTCCTTGCAGGTATACGCGCTGTTTACTGTGTAGTCGAAGAAATAAGTTCTCATTACATCTCCGATACGTCCCTCCGCATATCCGTCGTCATCTGCGGTTACCACACCACTGTCCTTGTTGGATACTACTCCTGCCAGGTTCTGAACAGCGCTGTCCACAGGACCACATGCTACCAGGCTGAAAGCCAGTACAGTTGCTACCATAATTCCTGCAAATTTCTTCATTTTTCTTTTCTCCCTCTCATAAATCCTAATTGCATGCGGCTATTCACATGCGAAGCCAGTATAACACACAAATCGACAGAATGCAACGCTTTATTGCGCTACTCTGCGAACGTAAGCACTTACTCCCGGGTCAGCCTCATGATCACTTCCCGGTGTTCCGGGTATTTTTCCAGCAGTTCTTTCCGATCAAACAGTTCAAACTCTTCATATTTAAAACAGGGTGCCACCATACATCCTACCAGACTGAAGCCCTCCTCTTCCATGGCGGAACCGAAGATCCTTCCCTTCGGGACCAGTACCTGGGGTACTTCTCCCTTCTCCAGATCCAGTCCCAGCTTTGCCGCTGTCAGCTTTCCTTCTTCATCGATCATATAAATGGTCAGTGCATTACCGTCATGGTAATACCATACCTCGTCCGATTTCAGGCGATGAAAGTTGGACACCTCTCCTTTTGCCAGCATGAAATAAATGCTGCTCCACAGATCTCTGTCTTCCTTTTCCAACAGACATTCCTTAAAATAGCCACCCTCCACATGGGGTTCCATTTCCAGATGTTCAATATAATACTCCGCTGAATGTTTCATAAATGCTTTCCTCTCTCCGACTATTTCTTTTTCCATGAAATTAGTGTATACTATGCAGAGAAAAAGCGCAATTGCAAAAGTACTGCATGGCGCGGAATGGAGAATATTATGGAAAAAATAGCCAGCTTCACCATTGACCATATCAAGCTGCAGCCCGGTGTCTATGTATCCCGCAAGGATCACATCGGAGCAGAAGTCATCACCACCTTCGATCTGCGCATGACCAGTCCCAACGAGGAGCCGGTGATGAATACCGCAGAAGTTCACACCATCGAGCATCTGGGTGCGACCTTCCTGCGTAATCATCCGGAATACAAAGACAAGACCGTCTACTTTGGCCCCATGGGATGTCGTACCGGTTTCTACCTGCTGTTAGCCGGTGACCTTTCCTCTAAGGATATCGTTCCCCTGATGGTGGAAATGTTCGAGTTCATCCGCGATTACAAGGGCGAGGTACCCGGTGCATCTCCCAAGGACTGCGGCAACTACCTGGATATGAATCTGGGCATGGCAAATTACCTGGCAAAACGCTATCTGGATAATGTCCTGTACAACATTGATGACAGCCGCCTGGTATATCCAGAATAAGATGATGCCAGGGTTAAAAGGTCTAAGCCCGCATGAGCTCGCTCATAAGTGGGTGAAAGACCTTGGAACCCGCCCCGATATGAGCATAAAAGTGAGATGATAATCTCACGATATGCGAATACCGGGTAGGATTGTGGGAGTGCGTAGCACGGAACAATCCGTAGGCATCATAGATTATATTATTGTAAGAAAGAACAGGAAAACACTCATGAAAAAAATCGGAATCATCGGTGCCATGGAGCTGGAGGTAGAGACCCTCAAAGCTCACATGACCACCACCAAGATCACTACCAAAGCCCACATGGAATTTCACGAAGGCACATTAAACGGTACTCCCGTTGTCATCGTCCGCAGCGGTGTCGGCAAAGTCAATGCCGCTCTCTGTGTACAGATCCTGGCAGACCTCTTCGGAGTTACTGCTATCATCAATACCGGCGTGGCAGGTTCCCTGAATGCTGCCCTGGACATCGGAGATATCCTGATCTCCAGAGATGCGCTGCATCATGATGTGGATGCCACTATTTTCGGTTACAAGCCCGGTGAGGTTCCTCAGTTAGGCTGTCGGGAATTTATCGCAGATGAACATCTCGCACAAGTCGCTGTCTCCACTTGTAAAGAAGTCAATCCTGACATTCACGTTCATACCGGACGCGTGGTCAGCGGTGACCAGTTCATTTCCAGCAAAGAGGTCAAGACTCGTCTGATTCAGGAATTTCAGGGAGATTGTGCCGAGATGGAGGGGGCTTCCATTGCCCACGGTGCTTACTTAAACGACATTCCTTTTGTCATCATCCGTGCCATCTCCGATAAAGCAGATGACAGCGCCGAGATGGATTATCCTTCGTTTGAAAAGGCCGCAGCGCTCCACTCCGCCAAACTGGTAGAGGCTATGATGCCCCGGATCTAGAAAGGTTATCATTATGAAAAAAGAAAAGAAATACATCGAATATATCTTAAAACAGGCGGAAACCCTGCTGGCTATCGACAGTCCTTCCGGTTTCACGGAAAAAGTAACGGATTATCTCTGCGAGGAGTACAAACGCCTCGGCTACAAACCGGTCAAGACCAAAAAAGGCGGTGTCCTAGTAGAGATCGGCGGCAAAGGCAACGCCATTCTGACCATGGCCCATGTAGATACGCTGGGCGGCATGGTCGCTGAGATCAAGAGCAACGGCCGTCTCCGCCTGACCAGGGTAGGCGGCTTGAACGCGAACAACATCGAGACTGAAAACTGCCGTATCTACACGCTGGACGGTAAAGTATACGACGGTACCGTACAGCTGACCGACGCTTCCATCCATGTCAACGACGATTATCAGAAGTCCGAGAGAACTTTTGACTCCGTGGAAGTCCTGCTGGATGAAAAGGTATCTTCCAAAGAGGACGTAAAAGCACTTGGGATCGAAAACGGTTCATTCGTCTGCATGGATCCCCGTACCCGTATCACTGAGTCTGGCTACATCAAGAGCCGTTTCCTGGATGACAAGCTCAGCACCGCTATTTTGCTGGGATTTGCTAAATATGTAAAGGACGAGGATCTGAAGCTGTCCCGCAAAGTCTACCAGCATATCACCGTCTTCGAGGAAGTCGGCCATGGTGCCTGCGGTTCTGTTCCCGAGGATGTGGAAGAGCTGTTGTCCGTAGATATGGGCTGTGTCGGAGAGGGTCTGGAATGCACGGATCGTCAGGTATCCATCTGTGTCAAGGACGGCCACGGGCCTTATCATTATGATGTAGTCAAAGCCCTGATCCAGGCAGCGAAGGACAATCATATCGACTACGCTGCAGATGTCTATCCCTACTACGGTTCCGATGCCGATGCCGCATTAAGCGCCGGCATCGACGCAAGACACGGACTTATCGGCCCAGGCGTCTATGCTTCCCACGGCTATGAACGCTCCCACAAGGATGCCGTTGCCGCAACACTGGAATTATTAAAGGCTTATCTGGCATAACTTCAAATATAAAATGCACATAAAAAGCAGTCCGGAGACCGGCAGTTTTTCTATCTTCTGCCAATTCCGGACTGCTTTTATAATACTCTCGCAAGCAATATACTTATTTTGCTTCTTCTGCTCCGTCGTCTTTTTTCTTGTTGAATACGAACAGCTTACTGAAGACATAATTGCCGATGATGACCAGTACTGCGGAGATCACAGTTGCAATCAACAGATTTACACCCACTGCGGTCAATACCTGCATCACTACCATATCCAGGATCAGTGTGGATACTCTGGACAGTACGAACTTCGGTGCTTCGGACAGCATCGGTGCATGACTCTTGAATACATATTTCCGATTGGTAAAATATGCAAAAATAACACCTGCCGTCCAGTTGATAATACTTAATACAATGTTCTGGAAAGGTGTGGGATACATTGTGTTGTCAAATAACAGGAAGTTTGCCAGGAATTTTGCTGCCCAGGATACGACCGTGGTCAGTCCACCTACGATCAGGTATGCAATGATCTCCTCATACTTGATCCACAGTGCTTTTATCTTTTCTATCATGTTGTTCTCCGTTCTGTTATAAATTTACTACATTCCGGTTCTCACCGCGCATAAATGCCTTGATATTCTCATAGACCCCCTGCACACAGCGGGTTCTCGCTTCCACGCTTGCCCATGCCAGATGAGGGGTAATGATCAGCTTGTTGCTGTCCTTCAGTCTGCTTAACGGATTGGACAGCTCCAGAGGCTCCTTCTCCAGTACATCCAGACCTGCTGCCTGGATCTCTCCTGCCACCAGCGCCTCATAGAGATCGGAGTTGTTCACTACCGGACCTCTCGCCACATTGATGAGAATAGCCGTCTTCTTCATCTTACGGAGAGCTTCTTTGTCGATGAAATTGCGGGACAGGTCACTCAACGGACAATGCAGGGACAGAAAATCACTCTCTTTTAATAAAGTATCCTTGTCCACCTGAGGATACTCCGTGCATGTGCTCTTACCGGTGATGGAATAGAAGATCACCTTACAGCCGAACGCCGTTGCGATCGCTGCTGCTCTCCTGCCGATATTCCCCATTCCTACGATGCCCCAGGTCTTACCTTCCAATTCATAAAAAGGCTGGTCAAAATTAGAGAAACGGTCCTGTGCACTGTAAGCGCCGGATTTTACATATTCATCATAGTAGGGCAGCTTCTGACTTAATGCCAGCGCCAGCGTAAAAGTATGCTGTGCCACCATGGCTGTGGAATAGTCCACCACATTTGCCACCTTGATGCCTCTGGACTTACAATATACCAGATCACAATTGTCGTATCCGGTGGCAAGTTCGCAGATCAGCTTCACATTGGGACAATCCTTCAGGGATTCCTCTCTCATAGGAGCCTTGTTGCAGACAATGACATCCGCATCGCCCACACGTTCTGCCACTTCCTGTGCGGTAACCGTATTCGGGTAGCTGATCACTTCTCCCAGCTCATGAAAACAGTCCACCGGCACATCCGTGCCGGCGCTGTTTCTCTCCAGTAAAACAATCTTCATTTTAAGTACCTTTCCCATCTGTCGTAACTATGGAACCCATTCGCAAAACCGCTCTTTCAGAGGTTTTCAGAATAGTTTGAAATAATTACAGTCTCTTCAGCAGTTCTTCTCTCTGTGCCTCGTAACCAGGCTTGCCAAGCAGAGCGAACATGTTCTTCTTGTAGCTCTCTACACCGGGTTGGTTGAAAGGATTTACACCCAGCAGGTATCCGCTGACACCACATGCGAACTCGAAGAAGTAGAACAGCTCGCCAAGATAGAACTCATTTACCTCGGGAACGGTTACCATGAAGTTGGGAACCTGACCATCGGTATGTGCCAGAATGGTTCCGTTCATAGCACTCTTATTGACAAAATCAACGGTCTTGCCTGCCAGATAGTTCAGACCATCCAGATCTACAGGCTCCTCGCCAATAGTAAGCTCCTCTCTCGGAGTGTCGATGTTGATCACGGTCTCGAACATTACACGGGAACCGTCCTGAATGAACTGACCCATGGAATGCAGATCGGTGGTCAGATCCACACTTGCGGGGAACAGACCCTTGTTGTCCTTACCCTCGCTCTCACCGAACAGCTGCTTCCACCACTCACTTACATAGTGAACAGCGGGCTCGTAGTTCGCCAGAATCTCAACACTCTTGCCCTTGCGCAGTAAGATGTTACGCAGAGCCGCATACTGTAAAGCATCGTTCTCTTCGAAATCATTCTCCAGTGCACGCTTTCTTCCGCTGGCTGCACCTTCCATCAGCTTGTCGATATCAGCACCGCTGACAGCGATAGGTAACAGGCCTACTGCGGTCAGTACGGAGAAACGTCCTCCTACATCATCGGGTACTACGAAGGTCTCGTAACCTTCCTCATCGGACAGATGCTTTAAACTTCCCTTAGCCTTATCGGTGGTAGCATAGATTCTCTCTGCCGCACCCTTCTTGCCGTATTTAGCTTCCAGCTTCTCCTTGAATACACGGAAAGCAATAGCGGGCTCTGTGGTGGTACCGGACTTGGAGATCATGTTGATGGAGAAATCTCTGTCGCCTACTACATCCATCAGGTGCTTCAGATAGGTGGAGCTGATGGAGTTACCACAGAAGTAGATCTCCGGAGTCTTACGTACACTCTTATCCAGCACATTGTAGAAGCTGTGGCTTAAGAACTCGATAGCCGCTCTGGCTCCCAGATAAGAACCACCGATACCGATAACCAACAGAACGTCGGAATCGCTCTGGATTTTCTTCGCTGCTGCCTTGATGCGGGCGAACTCTTCCTTATCGTAATCTACGGGAAGATCGATCCATCCCAGGAAATCATTGCCTGCACCGGTCTTGGATACCAGGGTCTCCTTAGCATCCAGGGTAAGCTTCTTCATGTAACCGATCTCTTCCTCAGAAATAAAAGAGCCAGCCTTGGAATAATCAAATGTAACTTGTCTGCTCATAATGCTCCTCCTTATATCTTTCAGATATATCACATACTTAACAAAACTATTCTGATCCATATTTGCATAACTTTTTGTGAAGCTTTCTTTATTGCAAATATGCCTCAGATAGTTTTTATTTTAACAAAGTTACATTCCATTTTCAAGATGTATATCGAAATCGTTTCCATTTATTATACAGTAAGCAGTTCCTGCAAAAGTGCCTGTAATTCTTCCTCCGTGACGCTTGAAGATTCATCCTGCTGAGACATGCCTCTGTCTTCCGTTTTCCCGGGTATCGCATGTTCCGCGGAAAACACCTCTCTTCCTGTCTCCCGAACCATCTCCTGCGGCTGCGCTGCCCTGCCCCGGATCGGCATCAGCTCTACAGTCCGCCTGCCGGGGAGCTTCGGTGCTCCATACAGTCTCACGTAGTCCTGCTCCGTCACCGGGATCCTGCCGGACAGGTGATTTTCCAGATAATCGATCAGATTCGTCTTCAGTACCCGCCGCTTCCCCTTGATATCCACCAGTGCCGACAGGGAAAAATACAGATACAGCCCCAGGAAGCTCGCAATATAAAAAGGCAGTATCTCACCTAACATCCTTCCGTCCAAAATCCCCTTACAGATCCCCATTCCGGCAAATATCACCGAGAACAGCATGCACTGCCCGGACAGATGATACCATGCATCAAAGGATAAATGTCCGAAAGACAAGCGGTTTAAGAACTTGTCCACAAACACCGGAATATTGGACACGCCTCCGTTTAGCTGGTAACAATTCGCGAATTTGACCTTGCACTGTTTCAAAAGCCGGTTCCCCGTAGTTGCCATATTGTCTGTCTCCCGGATCATTGTATGATACATCCACGCCAGCATCAGACGCACCAGAACGCTGAGACATAAAAATACCAGGATCCCCGCCGTGATCACTTTTTCTTCTTTAAATATCGTAAACATCCTCAAAACTCCTTTCCGTCGTTTCCTCAAGTATAACGTATATATGTCCTGTTTTGTACGGTTTTTCATCGTCATTCTTCTACTGCGTCAGACAAAAATTATGAGCTTTCTACATTTTTTATAACAAGAAAAGCATTCTGACATTATTGTATAAACCATAAAAATCTGCTATAATTAATTTTTAGTGATTCTGTTAGAAAAGAGGTTGATTTACTTATGATATACAAGACAAAGGGTACTTGCTCTACTATGATCGACGTAGAATTAAAGGATGGTGTCATCGATTCCGTTAAATTTACCGGCGGCTGCAACGGCAACCTGCAGGGCATCAGTGCTCTGGTAAAGGGCATGAAGCCGGAAGAGGCCATCAGCCGTCTCAAGGGGATCCGTTGTGGTTTCAAACCCACCTCCTGTCCCGATCAGCTGGCTCACGCTCTGGAAGAAATGATCGCAAAATAATAAACAGGTTACCGAAAGGCATTGAGATTTTATGAAAAAAATAGTACTGACCGGCGGCGGAACTGCCGGACACGTTACACCGAATATTGCATTGTTACCGGCGCTGCAGGCAGCCGGCTATGAGATTGCCTACGTCGGTTCCTACGAAGGCATCGAGAAGAAGCTGATCGCTGACTTCAATATTCCTTACACGGGAATCTCCACCGGCAAATTCCGCAGATACTTAGATCCGAAGAACTTCTCGGATCCTTTCCGTGTCATGAAGGGATTCGTGGAGGCACGCAATTATCTGAAAAATTATCAGCCGGATGTAGTATTTTCCAAGGGAGGCTTTGTCAGTGTTCCTGTGGTCCGCGCCGCAGCTTCCTTACATATTCCCTGTATCATTCATGAATCCGACATGACTCCGGGGCTGGCGAACAAGCTGTGCATTCCCGTTGCGGAAAAGGTATGCTGCAATTTCCCGGAGACCATGAAAAACATTCCGGCAGACAAAGCCGTCCTCACCGGTTCTCCCATCCGCGCAGAACTGGCCGAGGGCAGTAAGCTTGCGGGACTTAACATGTGCGGATTTACTGCGAATAAGCCTGTGATCATGGTCATCGGCGGAAGTCTCGGTGCTGCCAATGTCAATAAGGCAGTCCGTGATGCCCTGCCGAAGCTGTTAGAGGATTTCCAGGTCGTACACCTCTGCGGCAAAGACAAGATCGACAATCTGTTATTAAATACCCCCGGGTATAAACAGTTTGAATATATCAAAGCGGAATTAAAAGACATCTTTGCCATGGCTGATGTGGTGATCTCCCGCGCCGGAGCCAATGCCATCTGCGAGCTTCTGGCACTGAAAAAGCCCAACATCCTGATCCCCCTGCCTGCTGCCAGCAGCCGCGGAGACCAGTTGTTGAACGCTGCTTCCTTCGAAGCCCAAGGATATTCCATTGTCCTGAATGAGGATGATATTACGACGAATCTTCTGGTAGATAAAGTACATGAACTGTACTTTAACCGCCAGAATTATGTAGACGCCATGAGCAAAAGCCATCAGATGGATGCCGTTAAGACCATCATGGAACTGATCAACGCTGCGGCAGATAAAAAGACGAATTAGCATCTTAACAATCTAAATAAGATCACTCAGCTGTGCAAATTGTTCCAGCGTCAGTGCCTCTCCGCGAACGGTAGGTGACAATCCCATCTGTTCGAGAGCTGCTGACGCTGATTCTTTTGTAATTCCGGGAAGTCCCGCATTGCCAAGACCGTTCACCAGAGTCTTCCGGCGTTGGTTAAAAGAAGCACGGATCAGGGAAAACATCTTCTTCTCATCCTTTACCTTCACAGGTGGCTCTTCATAACGGGTCAGACGGATCACCGCACTGCCGACATTGGGTCTCGGAATAAAACAGTTCGGAGGAACGTTAGCCACGATCTCCGGCTTCGCATAATACTGCACCGCCAGGGATAATGCACCGTAATCCTTCGTGCCGGGTCCTACCTGCATACGATCCGCCACTTCCTTCTGTACCATGATCGTAATGCTTTTCAGCGGTACACGGCTCTCGAACAGTCCCATAATGATCGGTGTCGTGATGTAATAAGGCAGATTCGCCACCACTTTAATAGGGCGTCCACCGTTTTTCTCCTCCACCAGTCTGTTAATATCCACTTTCAAAATATCATCATTGATCACCGTAACATTGTCATAATCCTGCAGAGTCTCCTCCAGGATCGGAAGTAACGCCTTGTCGATCTCCACCGCCACAACACTGCCCGCGCGCTCCGCCAGATACTGTGTCATGGTGCCGATGCCCGGACCGATCTCCAGCACACAATCCTCCTTCGTGATCTCCGCGGAAGATATGATCCGGTCTAAGACCGTCGTATCTATCAGAAAATTCTGTCCGAATTTTTTCTGAAAATTAAAATGGTATTTCTGAAGTACTGCGATGGTATTCTGGGGAATTCCCAAATAAGCCATGGTAAACCTCCTTAATTACTTATGTTAATAATGTGAATCCTTAATAGAATTTAAAATCCTCTAAAAAGTGAATGCAATCATACAGTACCAGCACATCCATGCCCTGCTCGGGCTCGTACTGCTCCATGAGCTGGAACAGTTTCCCGTTAAAATACCGAAGATCCACCACATAGATCGTCTCATAGTGCGCCGCGAGCAGCGGGATCATGCTGTTCGCATAGGAATCCTTGATCACAAAAAGCGTCTTGCCAGGGTTATAGCCGGTATGAATCTCTATAAAGGCATGATTATCATTCAGGAAAAATCCGTACTGGTTCTTGGTCTCCAGATATTCCGGCGCATACAGAGAGTCCGCCTTGTCTGCGAAATCATAGGTGACCGATACCGGCTTTTTCTCCGTCTCAGGAAAATACTGTATCCTGTCCTTCGTCCAGGCCACATTGATCCGGGACTGCAGGGTCCCCTGAAAATCCTCCGACACTGTCTTCATGCCTGCCATATTATACGGATAGGGGAATTTTCCCATGTTGTCTGCCCATGCCAGGAATCCGTAATAGGCTCCGAGGCTGGTCCAGTGATGATCCGTGCGGTAATAGATCGGTTCCCCCGCATGCTCCTGCAATGCGGAATACACATCGATATAGTGCTCCTCACCGACAGACTCCTTCACCTTCGCAAGCAGTCTCATCTCATCATAATGCGGTGCAAAAGCGGGCAGCTTATCTGTCAGAATATTATCCGCGGTAGGTACCAGCATGACTTTTGCATCCCACCGGTTTACCAGCTTTTTCAGGGACGCAATCCGGGAATCTTCCATCTGTTCTGTGTATTCTTGGGGATCATTTACCCCGATCAGATAACGGTCTGCCCCCAGATAGACTCCGTTGATCTCCTTTTTCTGAAACAGAATATCCGCGCGGGTCTTTATTCCCACCCATTTATCCCGTCCTACAAACTGGTCAGACATATATTCTTCGTAATCGTCGCCATACTCTCCCGACAGCAGGCTCTCCCAGGAAAATGTCGGTCTGGGAGCCAGCACCCTGTTCTCTGTCTCAGAATAAATTCTGTCACTGTTACACAGGTCGGCGATTCCCAGAATGAAAAGAACCGCACATATCAGTCCGACAGTCAGCAGAGCATTTCTCTTATCATCCACACACGGTTCCTCCTTCCCTGTCAGAATCGGAAATACAAAAACGGGTTATAAGATGCATCCACTATATATGCTACAGACAAAATCAGCAATGCCGCGGGAATGACTTTTTCACCTACGCGGTATAATGCCATTGCTGGCCCTGTCTTGCTGCTTTTGAGTCTGTGTATCAGCAGACTGCCGACGGGCAGACATGCCACCAGTGCAATTATCAGAAGCACCAGATACTCATTTCCCAAAAACATTGCCTGTGTGTTCATAAGTCCAACACCATTTAATCCAAACATCGCCTGCAGATATGCCAGAATCTCTCCCGGCTTCTCCAGTGCGAAAAATACCCAGCTGATCAATACCACTGTCAGCGTATAGACTCTGCCAAACACCACCGGAGCATTTTTCAGGAGCTCTCCCAAAAACAGTTTTTCCAGAATTAAAAACAGGGCAAACCAAAGTCCCCAGAACAGGAAATTCCACCCTGCGCCATGCCAGATTCCGGTCAATGTCCATACGATCAGTATATTGAGGATCTGTCTGGCGAGTCCCTTGCGGTTACCGCCCAGGGGAATATATACATATTCCTTGAACCAGGTGCTGAGGGAAATATGCCATCTGTGCCAAAAATCCGTAACAGAGGTGGCAATATAAGGATAATTAAAATTCTCCGGGAAATGAAATCCCAAAATGGCTCCCAGTCCGATCGCCATATCCGAATATCCGGAAAAATCAAAATAGATCTGAAAAGCGTATGCCACAATTCCTATCCACGCCATCAGCACACTCATCTGATCATTTTTCAGGGAAGATATCTGTGTCCACAAAAGTCCGAGATTGTTGGCCAGAAGAACTTTTTTCGCAAGTCCCGTCACAAAGCGTTTCGCTCCGTAGCTGATGGCATCCAGATCGGAACGCCTTTCCTGAAGATATTTTTCGATCTGATGATACTTTAGGATCGGTCCCGCGATCAACTGCGGGAACATGGTCACGTAGACACCGAACTGTAAAATATTACGCTGCGCTTTGGTATCTCCTCTGTATACATCGATCACGTAAGACATGGTCTGGAAGGTGTAAAAAGAGATACCGATGGGTAACGGAAGCCCCAGCAATGGGATCGATGTTCCGAACACTGTATTCACCGTCTGCAGCAGAAAATCGGCATATTTAAAAAATCCCAGGATAAACAGATTGATAACAACAGAACATAACAAAAAGATTCTGGAGCGATCCTCCCCCCTATATTCCTCTATCAGCCTTCCCCATACGAAATCTGAAATCGTGGAAAAAAGCATCAGAAAAATATAGACCGGCTCTCCCCAGGCATAAAAGACCAGGCTCCCCAGAAACAGAACCAGATTCTTCATGTTCCGGGGAACCAGGAAATAGCAGATCATAAAAATCGGTAAAAACCGAAAAAGAAACAACACACTGCTGAATACCATTCACTCTACTCCGCATTTACTCCAGAGTCTGTCTGATAGCCTCCAGGGCAAGTTCATTCTGCTCCTGACAGTAAGTGATCACGGCCTCATCCCCCTGCTCTTCCACAGAGGAAATGTCCGCGCCCAACTGTACAAAGCATACATAATCACCTATCCGTTCTACTCGGGATGCCTGAATCTTGCCAAGATTCATGGGATACTGCATCGTGTCATTCACCAGACTGTCACGATAGGCGTTCAATGCATTTTCTACATCCTCTACCTTACCATCTTTTGCGTGAATAATCAATAAAGTATCTACATTGACACTGATCATGGGACACTCACCCAGATAAGCATCATACAGATCTGCACTGACACCATAGGTCTCATTCAGCATTTCCTCCGGGATCTCGGAATCCGGCCAATAATCATCACCCAGCGCGTCTGTCACTGCTTTTTTGGCGCTCTGTAATGCCGATGCCACATCTCCATTTTCCTGCTGTGTGCCGGCATTTCCCGCCTCAGTGCTCTCTACACTCGTCCCGGTGGATTCTGCGGCACCTTCTGTACTTTCCACACTATTCTCTGTAGCAGCACCGGTATTCTTGTCCTGCCCGTTTCCGCAGGCCGCCATGGACAGTGCCAAAGTACCCATAAGTAACATACATGCTAATTTTTTCTTCATAATTCTCTCCTCATTTCTATGGGATATGCCCATATTTATTGTTGTAATATCCCCCAGACGGGGCTTCTTATACTATCAGACGACAGCTGATGTTGAAAAGTTTCAAAAAAATCAATTTTGCTTTCTATTTTTCTTTCTTTACAAACCTGCGGGCCGTAGGCTATACTTGCAGGAGAATACGGAAATGAGTCCGCTGCATACGCAGCAGAATGTGAGGAATTATGAGTATATTAAATGTAGAACACCTGACCCACGGCTTCGGTGACCGTGCTATTTTTAACGATGTATCGTTTCGACTGTTAAAGGGCGAACATATCGGCCTCATCGGTGCCAATGGCGAAGGCAAATCTACTTTTATGAATATTATCACCGGCAAGCTCATGCCGGATGAAGGAAAAGTGGAATGGGCGAAAAATGTCCGTGTCGGCTATCTGGACCAGCATACCGTGCTGACTCCCGGCATGACCATCCGCCAGGTGCTGGCTTCCGCCTTTGACTTTTTATATGATATGGAAGCACAGATGAATGAGATCTGCGACAAAATGGGAGATGCCACTCCCGAAGAGCTGGAACAGTATATGGAAGATCTGGGGACGATCCAGGACCTCTTAACCATGCATGATTTTTATATGATCGATGCCAAGGTGGAAGAAGTGGCAAGAGCCTTAGGGCTGATGGAGATCGGTCTCGATCGTGATGTCACCGAATTGTCCGGCGGCCAGCGTACCAAGGTACTGCTGGGAAAACTCCTGTTGGAGAAGCCGGATATCCTGCTCTTGGACGAGCCTACCAACTATCTGGATGCGGAGCATATCGAATGGTTGAAGCGTTATCTGAACGAATACGAGAATGCTTTCATTCTGATCAGCCATGACATTCCTTTCCTGAACAGTGTCATCAACCTCATCTATCATATGGACAATCAGGAGCTGACCCGTTACGTGGGCGATTACGACAAATTCCAGGAAGTCTATGCCATGAAAAAGTCCCAGTTGGAGGCCGCCTACAACCGCCAGCAGAAGGAGATCGCCGATCTGAAGGACTTCGTGGCGAGAAACAAAGCCAGGGTCTCCACCCGTAATATGGCGATGTCCCGGCAGAAGAAGCTGGACAAAATGGATGTCATCGAGCTGGCTGCGGAGAAGCCGAAGCCGGAATTCTCTTTTAAAGAAGGACGTACTACCGGACGCATCATTTTCGAGACCAGAGACCTCGTCATCGGTTACGACGAGCCGCTGTCCAAGCCGCTGAATCTGTCTATGGAACGCGGCGAGAAGGTGGCGCTGATCGGTGCCAACGGTATCGGTAAGACCACTCTGTTAAAAAGCATTCTGGGTCTGATCCCTGCGCTGTCCGGTGAAGTGGAGCAGGGCGATTATCTGGAAATCGGATACTTCGAGCAGGAAATGTCCGGCTCCGGAGACAACAGCTGCATCGAAGAGATCTGGCAGGAGTTCCCCGCCTTCACCCAGTATGAGGTCCGCTCCGCCCTGGCAAGATGCGGACTCACCACCAAGCATATTGAGAGCCGCGTGAAGGTATTAAGCGGTGGCGAACAGGCAAAGGTACGTCTCTGCAAGCTGATGAACCGCGCCACCAACGTATTGCTGTTAGATGAGCCGACGAACCACCTGGATGTCGATGCCAAGGACGAACTGAAACGTGCCCTGCAGGAATACAAGGGCAGCATCCTCATGGTCTGCCACGAACCGGAATTCTATGACGGACTGGCTACCCAGGTATGGGATCTCTCCCGGTGGACCACGAAGATATAAATTGAGGGGGATTATTTTGAAAGGATTATTGGAAATCTGCTGCGGCAGCTTCGAAGATGTAAAAACCGCCTGGCAAAATGGTGCAGACCGGGTAGAGCTTAACAGTGCACTGTATCTGGGTGGTCTCACACCTTCTACGGCCAATCTGGTCTGTGCAAAAGAGCAGTGCAGCATCCCTATTATAACAATGGTCCGTCCAAGAGGAGGCGGCTTCTGCTATTCCCAGGATGAATACGAGACCATGCTCTTAGATGCCCGCATACTTTTAGAGCACGGAGCTGACGGTATTGCTTTCGGCTTTCTGACAGAGGACCATGCCATCCATAGGAACCGGACGCAGGAAATGATCGACATCATCCATAGCGCCGGAAAAGAAGCTGTATTTCACCGGGCGTTTGATTGTGTTGCACAACAGGAACGTGCGGTGGAAGCATTGATCTTACTTGGTGCGGACCGGATCCTCACCAGCGGTGGTGCACCTGATGTATGGTCGGGCAGAACGCAATTGCAAAAGCTGCAAAGTCAATACGGTAAAGAAATCACATTTTTAGCGGGAAGCGGCGTGAATGCACAAAATGTAAAAGCTCTGATGGAATATACGAGAATAGAGCAGCTTCATACATCCTGCAGAAGCTGGCAGCCGGATGTGACTGCCTCCCTGCAGGACGTGGACTTCTCTTATGATATAAGCCGAAAGAATGCATATGAAGCAGTAGATGCCGGAAAGGTAAGGGAAATGCAGGCAGCAATGCCTATATGGTAATCATGCCTGCCACCTCCGTCCGGCTCACAGGATATATTCCATCTGCCGTTCTTTTGTCTTCATTCCCATCTTTTCATAAAAGTGCTCTGCCGAGGTGTTGCCTGCCCAGACGTTCAGGGTTACTTCATAGCAGCCCAGTTCTTTTGCCTGCTGTTTCACATATTCGAACAGGCTTTCCCCGATATGCTGACCCCGTGTCTGCTTGTCAACGCAAAGGTCATCGATAAACAATGATTTAAAGGGCACCATATTAGTGGAAAAGGGCTGCTCCCTGAGTTGACAGAATGCATAGCCCATGCACAGATCGTCCTCGTCTACGGCTACATAGATAGGGTGATCCTCCTGTTGTAATAGCTCTGTCAGCTCGCAGGGGGTGTATTTCGTAGTACCCGGTATAAAAATATCCGGACGGATCTCCGCATGTATCTGTAATACCTGCCCCAACAGTGCAAGAATTCTTGGGATGTCCTTTTTCTCTGCCTTGCGAATCTTCATTTCTATTTCACTCCTTTACAATTCCGAATTGTTTCAGTTTACCATGCTTGCCGTTGTATAGCAATATGAGTAAAAATCTTTCTAAAACTTAAAAACAAATCGAAAGAGTAAATGCATCGCTAACTTTCCACCTACTTCCGGTTCCAAAGCTTCAACAATTGTTCGCGAATAGGTGCATAATGTTCCCCAATAAGTCCGAAATCCATCTCCTTATAAGTCCAGACAGCACAGCCGATACCGAACTGTCGGAATACGGTATCCACATCCGTGAACCAGCGCAGAGTATCTTCTACAGGAGCCTGATCAATAACACCGAATTCTCCACAGTACAAAGTTACTCCGGCATCTTTCGCAGCAGTAACCGCTTCCATTACCATTTCTGTGATAAATTCTGTTCCCATAGTCTGTGACTGTGCCTTACATACCACTTCTCCCTGATAACCAATGGGCAGCGACTTTGTACGATAATAGTCCATTGCTTCCGGATAATAGATATCTTCGGTCTGGCTGATGGTCGGTACCCAGTGTGCTTTCTGATGGGTAAACAGCAACGGCTCATAGAAATGGAACGTGAACAATATATTTTCATCCTTGGGCTTCTCTAACAGTTTCAATGTCTTCACACTGTTCCATTGAATTCCGCCGTATATAATAATAGTGTCTCTGGCTATTCGGCGAATAGCGTCCACCGTTTCCGCAATGAGCAGATTCCACGCTTCCGCATTTTCCTGCTCTACCACTTCATTCAGCAGTTCAAACGCAACATGAGTCTCGTTCGCATAATGCTCTGCAATCTTGATCCACAGATTTACGAAACGCTTCTGCACCATTTTATTTGTAAACAGAATATTTTTCTCCTTATCTCCGGCATTATTAAAATCATAGCCATACGCTTTATGCAGATCCAGTACAATGTTCAATCCCTGCCGTTTACACCATTCCACCACTCTGGTCACATAGGCAAAGCCCTCTTCTCTGGTTCTGCCATATTCATCTTCCAGTACTTCATAATCAATTGCCAGACGTACATGGTCAAATCCCATGGAAGCAATCTTACGAATGTCTTCCTCCTGAATAAACGCATCGTAATGTTCTGTGTTATGCACACACTGAGATAAATAGCCACCTAAATTGATACCTCTCTCTAATTTCATGCTCTTGCCCTCCTGATCCTTCGTAACGGAAAATTTATAATCCTGCGGTTCTTCTTTTCTCTATCATATAATTTCAAACATCATTTATATATCGTTTCTATATTATTTTTATCGTTTTTATGCTATATTATTTATAGCATGCCACTATCCTCACTCCACAAGGGAAAGAATCGCATAGCGGTTTTGAAAAGCACTTTAATAATTTCAGAAAGGTGTCCATATGAACATTCCTCAGGAACTTCTCTATCAACAATATGTCCGCAGAGAATTAGAGACTTATCGCGCCCCTTATGATCCGGAAGCGGAATTTTATAGCTATGTCAGGCAGGGAAATACTGAAAAAATAAAAGAATTATGCCATGAATCTTTTCAGGAAAAGAAAGGCCTGGGTGTCCTCTCGGATTCTCCTCTGCAAAATCTGAAATACCACTTTACCATCACTGCTGCTATGCTGGCAAGATACTGCATCGAAGGAGGTATGGAAGTCACAGAGGCTTATGATCTCAGCGACTACTACATTCATAAGGCGGATCTAATGAAATCCAAAAAAGAAATTTCCGCCCTGCACCCGCAGATGTGTCTGGATTACACTACTCGCATGGAAAAATTGCATAGAAATCATGCCTGCTCCCGTCCGGTTGCCCAGTGTCTGGAATATATCTATGATCATTTACATAATCGTATCACTGTCCCGACGCTCGCCGCTCATGCCGGCATATCTCCCGGTTATTTAAGTCACCTGTTCGCAAAAGAGATGGGAATTTCTGTCAGTTCCTATATACAGAACAAAAAAATAGAGACCGCTCAGAATATGCTTTGCCATTCCGATTATGCGATCTCTGTAATTTCTACTACCCTGGCGTTTCCCAGTCAAAGTTATTTCACATCTGTATTTCGGGAAAAGACTGGGAAAACACCAATGCAGTATCGTGCAGAACACTTCCGCACTTCCGGCATCCAATAAAAAGCCGGAAATGTTCTTATCTCTGCCGGGCCATGGCAGGTGAAGATTTACAGGATAAAACGCCATGATTATATATCACTCGTTCGATACCCTGACTTCGTGCAATTTCACAGACAGGAAACATTTCCATCAAAGATGCTCCTGTAAAAAAAATTTGTCCTGTTGAATCCCGATTTTATTAATTCTACAAACTTGAAGTTATCGGCCTGCTTTACAGTTCATAATAATACAGACAGATATTTTGATAGGTTCCATCTTTCATACGAAAACCTTTCGGTACCACTCCAATCTCCACAAACCCCAGTCGTTCGTACAAATGACGCGCATGAAGATTGTTTTCCACTACAGCATTGAATTGCAAAATTCCAAAGCCATGCTGCTTTGCTTGTGTAAGACAATCAGTTACTAATTTTTCACCGATATGCTCGCCGCGGTAATCTGTAGCAACAGCGTAACTCGCATTTGCAATATGCCCGCAGCGACCGATATTGTTTGGATGCAGGATATAGAGCCCCACGATTTTTCCGTTGTCATCTGCAACACCACAATATGTCTGTGCTGCAAAAAAGTCAGCACCCGTTTTATCATTCAAAAAATCTTCTTGTGGAAAAGCCTCACCATCTTCCACAACTTTATTCCAGATATAAACCATTGCAGAAATGTCTTTTTCCATATACTTTCTGATTTCCATAATCTTTCCTCCACAAATTCCGATTTATTTAGCTCATTTTATCAAAAACGGTAAGAGATAAAACGGTTTCAACAATAAATTTTCTTCTTTTCCTGCTTCTTTCTGTGATATTAAATACGCCTTGCTAATATTCTGAGAGAATTTTCTGCGGAATTCCCTTATGGATTCATGTTTTCCGGATCCTGAGGACTTAACTTCAAATGCATTTATTTTACTTCCTTCCGAAATCAGGAAATCCACCTCATAATAATGCGTACTCCCTTTTTTCTCCCAGGTATGATAGTACAGTTCTCTCCCGGAGGCTGTAATCATTTGAGCAACCAGATTCTCATAAAGATATCCCAGATTTGCCGGTAATTTATCGGAAAGTAACTTCGCATAAATATCATTTTCCGTCACCGGACGGTCAATAAACATCAGTGTAACAAATAATCCTGTATCCGAAAGATATAATTTGTAACTGTCAAAATCTTTCGTGTCCGTCAGGCTGACTCTTGGATTGGTAGAATTATAGCATGGCAGAACCGTTTTTGAATTTATCAGCTCGTATAATAATTCTTCTGCTTTCGTGTTATTTCTTTTTCCGATTGCTGTGGTAATCCGATATTTTCTTGCATCCTTTGCCAACTGTGCCGGAATCGCATGATATAATGCCGATATTCTTCCGGACGCATCAATTTTCTTAAAGTCTTCCTCATACAGAGATATGATCTGCCTTTTTACCATATCTATTTCTGAAAAGTTTTTTCCATTAACATAGGCTTCTACTGCCTGTGGCATCCCCCCTACTGCCATGTAAATTCTCAAATCTCTCATTAATTTACGGTTAGTTGCCTGTCCAATAGCTGCTCCGCTATCATAAATCTGTTGCAGCAGCCCATAATTACTGCCCGTGGCATCACAGAATTCTTCGTAATCCATGGGATATACTTCTATCTTCATTTCCTCGGATGGAATCAGGATGTCCTTTACATTTTTCTTTATCGAGATTAAAGAGCCTGTTTCCAAATAACTGTATCTGCCGTCATGTATAAGATGCTTTATTGCCTGTCTGGCTTTTGGAAATAACTGTACTTCGTCAAAAATAATGAGGGACTCGTGTTCATACAATGTGATTCCGGTTTCTGCCTGCAGCCTCAGAAAAAAGATATTCAAATTTCCTATATCATCGAAACATTCCAGAATATTACTTGTTGTTTTGGAAAAATCAATTAAAATATAAGACCTATATTCATTTTTTGCAAAGGTCTCCGCAATAGTCGACTTGCCAACTCGCCTTGCGCCTTCCAACAATACCGCATATTTTTCTGAATATAGCTTTTTCCATTCCAATAATTTATCGTATACTTTTCTTTTAAAATACATAACTACCTCCACCATTATAAATATGTTATATCACATAATATACGTTTCTTCAATTTGTATATTGCATATTATGTGCATTTCTTCAATATTTATCGCAACGGTTTTGTGCTTACATTCAAAAAGTTCTGTAGTTATGGTAAATAAATTTTTTCTGTTCAAAAATGCTGAAAATCTTTCTAAAGCTTAAAAACAAATCGAAAGAGTAAATGCATCACTAACCCCGTGCACGAAAGCAGCATCCCCATCTTTACAGGCTTTGTAGATGCCTTCTTTAATTGTATGCTTCCAATAATAATTCCCGCCAATGATGAAACAAATGGTAATAAAATCATTATAGCTGCAACCCAAATAAACTTCCAGCCATTTTCCACCATCCCAAACCATCCCCTATGCGAAAGAACAGGAATTACAGGTAATATCACATTAATAATGCCTAAAATTAACACAAACTGATGTTTTTTTTTCACTCTTTTCTCCTTCGTTAACTTCCGATTTGTTATATTGTTTTTATCTATACAATAATTGCCGCCATTAAATGACGGCAACTCCTTATGCAATCTTTTCACTTACATTTTCCAATCCATACAACATCTCCGGATCTATATCCAGACACTTACTGCAATCTCTGGTTCCAGTAACATCCCATGCCAATGTCCCATTCAAAATGGTGCACGCATTCATAAAAAATTTAATATCTTTCAATGGTTCAAAAACTTTCTTTTTCAATAACGTTTTAGCATCATAGCATACAATCTTTCCATCTTCAAAATATACATATACGGTATAGTCTTCATTAGGAATTACCTGCACAATATCATAAAACATATCTGCCTCCTACACTAATGGATTAATCCTATTAAGCGGAAGTCCATCTTTGGACAGCTCCCAGTTTTGCATCAGTTCATCCTGATGTATCACACACCATGCTAATATCAGTTTTAACTGCCTGGATGGTAAAGCCCCTTTTATTACTCTTGCTTCGATAATATCTACAATTGCTTTATTTCCATTATATTCTGCATGAAAATGTGGGGGATTGTGATCTTCATAATACATTGTAACCCTTATTCCATAAAACAACGAAATTTCTGGCATAGATACACCTTCTTTCTTTTCACTCTTAAATCTTTATGGCTACCTATATTATATCAATAATTTATCCTTTTGACCATAATTGTATTACTTCTATGGTGCTTCATACCTTTTTATTCCAAAATAATTATTCTATCATCTCTACAAATTTGAATTTTCTCAATTCTTCATCTCTGTTTTTTTCTTTTCCAATTAATTAATAGACCAATCGTTGAAATAACAAAAATTAATGCTGATGTTAGAGAAAAAATACCATCAGTAACCACAAATATGATAAACGTGGCTAATGGAATATAATTAAGAACACTTTTCAAAATTTTCATGTCCAATCCTCCTTTTTAAAATCTCACTAATCTTATAAAATATTTTGTTCTAAAAATTCCGATTTTTCGTTCTCTGCGACTTCCCAATAAACTGGAATTTCATAAACGCATTTGCTTCTTAAACGCAAACATTCCCTCATTGCCATCACCGACAAAATCGTCCGGTGTATCCGGCATAGGATGTTTTTTATTAAAAAATTCTGTAATATGAAAGCCGCAGACATTCACATAAAAATGAATGTTGCGCTTATCAAAGTACGGCGTACAGGTTTCCCATACTTTCGTGTTCGGATATATTCGTTCCAATTCAAACCATATCTTCTTACCGATACCATTGCTCTGAACTCCGTTCTTTACAAAAAGCAGGTCAAGATGGTTATGCTGTGTACTCTCATTGATAATAACAACAGCACCGCCCACCATTTCTCCATCGACAACGGCTTTATAGACAGCAGACCCCTCCGCATTCAGCGACTGGTCAATGTCCTTTTCAGGCAGAATAACAGCATCTGTTTTCCCAAAAGCATCTTCAAAACCTTTCTGAAATGCTTCCTGCATATCCGCCTTGTATTGCGTTAATTCTTTTGGTTCTATACAAACTAATTGGAAGGTCATTTTATATCTATCTCCTCAAAAATTCCGATTTGTTAATTTGTTTTATTATAGCACATGCAAGCTCATTCACAATAAAAAAAGAGCAACCGATTTTTATCGATCACTCTCTGCCGTGTGGTTAGTCCTTTGTTAGTTTTCTGTTACCATTCAAATAGTACATACCGTTTCCCCCATAAGCTTTCCAGTCGTTATTTTTCGTCAACAATTTGAAATCTGAAAGCTTTTAGCTGATAGCTTTTATAATTTTTTTCTCATGATCTTTGGTAAATTCACTCAATTCATACGATCGGATTCTCTTATTGACTAATATAGGAATCACAAATCCATTTTTTACCAGTATCGTCAGTCTGTTAATAATCGTTTTATTTGTTACCAACAATTCTCTGCTAATTTCAATCGGTGTAAACTCTCCCCGATAGTTTTTCATTAAAAACAATAATAGCTCCTTTTCTTTTCCTTTCAGAAAAGATAGACTTCCTGCAATATCTTCCTCCTCAGAAGCCAACTGTAAGTCACAGACTTTTCCCGAATACAGTTTCACCATTCGCAGAAAATAATTAATCCAGATCTCCGGATGCGGAGGATTCTCTCTTCCGGAATAATACAATGCCGGAAGTCCCATCTGAATAGATTCATAATATTCATCTATATCGTATGCAAAATATTCTTCTAACGATCCGATTCCATTAAATCCGTAACCGTTCAAGTCCATAATATAACCAGATAACAGTCTTGCCGTTCTACCATTGCCGTCTTCGAACGGATGTATTGTCACTAATTGATAATGCACCACTGCTGCTACGATCAGCGGGTGATCATCCGTAGTATTTACATACTCCACTAATTCATCCAAAAGTCCCGGAATGTCACAATATTCCGGGGGAATATAATCCGGATTCCCTGTTTTGGAATCATACACTGCAAACAGAACTCCGGGCGGCATAGCTCCTCTGAGACCTATTTTTTCTTTGGACGCCCCCTTTTCCACCAGTTTCTGTACATCTAAAATAAGTTTCTTGGAAAATTTTTCTTTATTCTTTACCTTTTCTTCGAGATAATTCAACGCCAAAAAATAATTCCGGACTTCCTGCTCCGGTTTCAGATAATGCTTTCTTTCATCACTTTCTATTACTTCGTTCACCTGTTTTTCCGACAAGGGATTTCCCTCTATCTTGTTCGAGGCATACGAACTTTTTTTCTTTGAATTTTTGCGAAGCTTATTCATAACTGTTTTGGAGAGCTTGACTGACGAAACTTTATATCTGTTCTGCTCAATTTCTGTAATATATCTTAAAATTTCATTCGTTAAAGTCACTTTAATCATATAAAAAAGCCTCCCTTTCAAATATTATTATATACAAAAAGGAGGACTTTTTCCATTACTATTTCACTATTTTTTCACTATTTTCCACTTCTACTTTTCATCAACAACCTGAAAAATGTAGAACTTGAGGTAATAACTCTCGTCCGCTGCCCACAGGATGGGATGATCCGGACCCTGTGTCTTGAATTCTACCTGGCGGAGACGCTTATGCGCACCATGAGAAGCTTCCCGGATTGTTTTGGCAAAAAGCTCCGGATCCATGAAATGGGAGCAGGAACAAGTTACCAGGAATCCGCCGTCTTTCACCAGCTTTAAGCCCCTAAGATTGATCTCACGATATCCTTTTACAGCATTTTTGATGGAATTGCGGGACTTGGTAAAAGCAGGCGGATCCAAGATCACCACATCATATTTCTCGCCCTGCGCTTCCAGCTCCGGCAATAACTCGAAGACATCCGCACATCGGAAGCTTACCGTATTTTCCAGTCCGTTCAGCTTCGCATTTTCCGTTGCCTGATCCACAGCCAGCTGAGAAGCATCCACACCCAGAACACTCTTCGCTCCGGCAATTCCCGCGTTCAAAGCAAAGGAGCCGGTATGGGTGAAGCAGTCCAGCACCTTTTTATCCTTACAGAAACGATGAATGGCGGCACGGTTATTCTTCTGATCCAGGAAAAATCCGGTCTTCTGTCCGTCCTCTACATCCACCATGTAATGCACACCGTTCTCCACGATCTCTACTTTCGTGTCAAACGGTTCGCCGATGAAGCCTTTATAACGCTCCATACCCTCCTGTAAGCGTACCTTGGCATCGCTCCGCTCGTAGACACCGCGGATCACAATGCCATCCTCCGCCAGTACTTTCTTCAAAGCATCAATGATCACAAGCTTCCACTTGTCGATTCCCAGTGCCAGAGATTCCACTACCAGTACATCCGAGAATTTATCAATGACAATACCCGGCAGGAAATCCGCCTCTCCGAAGATCAGACGACAGCTGGAGGTATCGATGGTCTCCTTGCGGTAATTCCAGGCATCCCGTACCCTCTGTTCAAAAAATGTCTCATCGATCACCGTATCCTTCCTGCGCGCCAGCAGACGGAGTGTGATCTTGGAATTGGTATTGATATAACCGTATCCCATGAAATAGCCGTCAAAATCATGAATGTTTACAATGTCGCCATTCTCAAACGTCCCCAGGATGGATGCGATCTCATTATCAAATACCCACATTCCCCCGGCTTTCAGCGTTCTGCCCTCTCCTTTTTTCAGTGTTACCGTTGTATTGTACATAGAATTTCCTCTCTTAATTTCGTGATTTTATCGTTTTTGCAACTTTTTCTTCTATCATATTCGTTTTTTGCTTGACAATCAATGGGTTTTTATTTATTATTTTAATGTTGACGCGATTCGCGTTAACAAAATCGTCGCGTGGCTCAGTTTGGTAGAGCGCTGCGTTCGGGACGCAGAGGTCGCAAGTTCGAATCTTGTCGCGACGACTAAAAATAGGTTCTCACATTTGTGAGAACCTATTTTTGTTTGTCATGATATATCCAAACTTACGTCCTCTAGCTGGCTCGAACACATCGTTCGGGCGCAGACCGTAAATTCTCCCCAATCCCCATAATCACAAACACCGTCGAAATATTCATCACCTGTTGAAAACTAAACATATTATTCACTGTATATGCCAGCACACAGATCCCGCAGGCTCCGACCAGCATCTTGCTCTCCCCGGCACGAAGAAAATCTCTGATCGCCGTGATCATCATCCCTGCATAACTGATCAGTCCCAATACTCCTATATCTACCAGAACCGTCAGCCATTCATTGTGTGCATTCGTAAGCCGGTTCCCGCCAAAACGGTCATTCACCATCGTCTGCAGTCCCACACTTCCCTCGTTGGATAAAAATGCATACAGGCAATCCGGTCCCACGCCGAATATTTTATGCAGAAAATCCGCCTCCCAGAAGCATCTGGCACCTGCTGCCCAGGTACCGCCCCGGGCACTCCCCCAACTGACATTAAACGTCAGCCATTTTGTCACATTCGGGTCTGTGATGTTGGGAGTCAACGCACCACCGGCTAAGGTATTGATCAGCGTCAGTAACAAAACAAGCAATATCATAACCGGTACCGCAATAGCGATCCCACAATAGATTCTATGTAACATTTTCTCCGGATAACTTCGTCTTACCCGGGTTCTGTGTATCCAATACAAAATAATTCCCGACAGAATCGTCATAAATATGCCTGCAATCGAAAACGTCAGCAGATCTGTAATTCCTTCCAGGATCAGTTCCCGGGAAAATATATTCAATCGGCGGAGAACACAGGTAATCAGGCACGCTGCGGAAAACATCGTCATCTCCTGCCAGAGCACTTCCATCCTCCCGCTGTCTCTCACGGACATCCCGAATAATACGAACATGACCACTGCGAAGGTTACAATGCCGCTGCTGCTTCCCTGAGTCGCCAACGAGGCGAAGCCGATCGTCACATATGCCATCAGCAACAGCTTTTTCCATGTCATCTCCTCCATCCGCCACAGCAGATAGACTCCCCCGAACAATATCGTCACCAGATACCCGCAGTACCAGTTGATATTCCCGATCGTCGAGATAAAGGAAGGGGTCACGTACTCCGGATCCACCGGTAGCAGACCAAACTTATTCACATATCCCAGAGAAAAAACAATCGCAGACACCGACAGTACCAGCGCCGGGATCCAGCTCTTCCACTGCCACATACGGGAGATCATAAAATACACGATCACCGCTCCCAGCTGCGTCCACATTCCCATCCGCCAGGACGCTGTCCCCCACAGTGCTTCTTCCCGGTAATTCGTAAACAGATAGGATACTAAAACCGCAATTCCATAAAATACGGCAAATCTATCCGTCACACTCAGATTCTTCCATAATCCCGCCGGCCATTCCGTGAACTTCGGCAACTCCTTTTTCTGAACTGCTGTAACCAGCCGGAAAAGCAGCCACAGTAAAAATACCGGCAGCAAAGTTTTCGCACCATAGGTCATAGTCTTGAGAAAAAAGGTCTCCTTCTCTGTTCCTATCCTAGCATATCCTTTATTGTAAAGAGGGAGTACCATCAGAATCACGATCATATACACGCTGATCACGATATCACATAAAAATCCGCTAAAGCTGCAAAGTGTCTCTGCTACGGATTCTGCTTTCTTGTGTTTTGTATTTTTTGCCATAGGCTTCATCTCTCCGAACCTTCTCCGACCACCGGAAATTTATTCCCTTTCATGATAGCTTTCCGGACTTCTTTCGTCAATCTTTTCTCAGGAGCGATCCTCTCCGTTTTTCTGCCTGTCAGACATCTTAGACAGGCTATGATACGTCTCGTAGATCAGCACAAATCCCAGCGGTCCCTTGATGATCCCCCAGACGCCGAACAGCCGGATCCCGGCATACAGCGACACCAATACAGCAATGGGAGACACTCCTATTTTCCTGCCGATGAGACGGGGCTCCAGTATCTCCCGCAGGAAAATACATACCACATACAGCACACCGCAGGTAAGTGCTCTACCGAAGCTTCCCTCCAATAGCTGCCAGATTCCCAGTGGCACCAGCACCACCCCTGTGCCGATAAAAGGCAGCGCATCCAGAATCCCCGCCAGAATCCCCCACAACACTCCATGCTTTATCCCCGCGATCCCTAACGTAATCGCTGCCGTCAGTGCGATCGCCGACATGATGATCCCCTGTGCTTTTACAAAGGTAGCGATATAGCGGACAATTCCGCAGATTACCTCCAGAAGCACATGGCAAGACTCCTGATCCAGCAGATGGTTCATGATGCCGTCATAGTCTTTCGCCAACAGTACCGATGCAATGAGAAACGTCACCAGGAATCCTCCCAGCTCCGCAAACCACCGCACATACTGCATGGATTGCGACAGCATCCCCGGCAGAATATTTTCCTCCAGCGAATCCAGTCCCTCCTGCAGTCTGCCGCTGACCGTATTTTCCAGATAGGAAGCGTCCACACCAATGATCTCTCCCACGCTGCGGCATAGGTTCCGGACCACCTCCAGCCACTCCTGCTCCCTCGCATCCATACTCCGGATCCACACCGGCAGACTTCCCAGCACCCAGGAACTCAGTATCCATAACAGTACAGCCAACAGCAGTGTCGCCAGAATCAGAAGCACTATGGCGCTTAAGGGTCTTGGAAAATGCAGTTTGCGGTTCATCCGTTTCATCATCGGTCCGAATATCGTGACGAACAGCATCGCCAGCAGCACCGGTGCCAGCAGGGGGGTCAGATATTGCAGAAAAAAATAGACTGCTCCCGTCACCGCAAGCAGTATTATCATCTTTTTTCCTATAATGTTTTTACCGAATTCTCCCCAGTCCATTCCGCACACTCCCTTTTTGGATTAGTGTGCTCTGAGAGACTTTTTTTATCCCCTTTTGGAGATTCCGGTTTCATTTTCTGTGAGTTTTTTCAATTCCTCCATCGCAAAACCTGCAAATGCCGGATTCTTCGGCACTACCCGGAATCCCATCTTTTTCCCGGAAATGGGATGGACAAGTTCCAGAGAGTACGCGCATAGTGCCACGCCGCGATATTTCTGCGCAGGCATCGCCTCTTTTAGCGCTGCCATTCCATACTTCGTATCTCCCAACAGCGGAAATCCCGCATGTGCGAACTGCACCCGGATCTGATGAAACCGTCCGGTCCCGATCGTTACATCTGCAAGCGCAAGCGGAGAGGGAGCGTTGATCTCTTCCAAAATACGATAATGCAGCGCGGCAATCTTCGCATCTGCAAATTCCTGCTCCCTGCCGGTCACTGCCACCGCCATATTACCTTCCTTGCGAAGGTAATCCACAAGATCCCCCTCCGGGCAGTCAGGATATCCACAAAGTACTGCATAATAATGTTTATTCAGCGCACCTTCTGTTAATTGCTTCGACAATGCCGCTGCTGCCTTTTTGTCTTTGGCAAATACCAGTAGTCCTTCCACCGGCTGATCCAGTCTGTGGACTATGCCCAGATACGGCTCTCCTTTTCCCGGTCTCCCCGCGCCGGGAAGCTTTGCAAGATAGGATTTCAACTCGCTGACCACATCCGGTTGTCCGATCCCGGCGGACTGTACCGCCAGTCCCGCCGGTTTGCGGACAACCATGATACTCTTGTCTTCGTATAATATTTCTGTTCTCATATAAAATGTCCTTATTGTCGTGATCCGTTATCCCTTCCGAAGCCCCTTGGGATAATGGTTTTTCATGATGCCGCCTGCCAGCTTCCCCCAGCCAAGGCTACAGTCATCCACGCAGATCAGATACCAGCCCTTCTCGCCTTCCGCGGAAAAAGTCTGTCCCTTCAGATAAGCCGCGGCTTCCTCCACAGACAGCTTCCACACATGCTTCACATCCTCTGGGCGCAGTGCCAGTGCTAACGCGTGCGCCGGTTCAAAACGGTTCTTTTTCAATGTGCCCAGATGAAGTCCCGGGCGCAATACCTTCAGTCCTTTCACCCCGGGCATTCTCTCCGGCATGCGGTACAGGTTATCGCCAAACGCCAGAAATCCTTCTCCGGCAGTGCATAGTCCTGCTTTGATCGTCTGCTCCTCCGAAAAGGTCTCTTTTGCGAAGTTAAAATACTCTGCCCAGTCTTTTGTCAGGTTCTTCGCCGGAATTCCCTTCTCTGATCCGGTGGCACTCACCGGCTGATAGCCTTCCGGAAGCTCTCCCTTTTTCTGTAATACTGCGGCATAATGCCCCTCGCCACGTAACTTATGGGGCCACAGACGTAAAGTCCCCGTAATACCGGGTGCCGGGTTCTCTACACAACCGGGAATACCGTCGCAGCCTTCCGGGATCCCCAGCTTTGCTTTATCTATGGGGACAATCTCGAATTCCTCATGCTTTGCCAGGAAACGGCTGATGCTTCCCTCATTTTCCGCAGGCGCAAAGGTGCAGGTAGAATATACCAGTCTGCCTCCCGGGACTAACATCCGTGCCGCGCACTCCAGGATCCCGTCCTGTCTGTCTGCACATAACTGCACATTTTCCGGGCTCCATTCCTCACAGGCCACTTCATTCTTCCGGAACATTCCCTCTCCGGAGCAGGGTGCATCCACCAGGATCCGGTCAAAATATTCCTCGAAAATATCCGCCAGGTGCTCCGGTGTCTCATTCAATACACAGGTATTGCGGATGCCCATGCGCTCCACGTTCTCCGACAGTATTTTCGCCCTCGCCGGGTGGATCTCATTCGTGACAAGCAGTCCCTCTCCCTCCATCGCGGATGCGATCTGGGTACTTTTCCCTCCGGGAGCAGCACATAGATCGAGGATCCGCTCCCCGGGCTGTGGTGACAGTAGTGTCACAGGTGCCATGGCACTGGGTTCCTGGATATAATAAAGTCCCGCTTCATGCCAGGGATGCTTTCCCGGCTGGTCCTCTTTGGTATAGTAATATCCGTTCTCCGCCCAGGGAACCGGCTGCAGCTGAAAAGTCTGCTTTACTTTTTCTGTTATGACAGACATGTCATCCCTTTTTAACGGATTCAGACGCAATGCCTGATATTTCTCATGCTCAAAGCTTGCCAGGAACTCTTCATATTCCGATCCCAAAAGTCCCTGCATTCTCTCTGTAAATGACTGCGGAAGCATAGATTTCCTCCATCTCTGTCCTCTATTCCGAACTCTGTTCCCATTAACTGTATCACAGCTCCTATCCGTGGGCAATCATTTCTTGCCAAGCTTCACAGACACAATTATAATATTTGTTGTAAGTGCTTGTTTTTAGTTTTAAAAGGTAACCCATTGTTTGTATTTTCATTCGTTGATTCTCGAACTCGAATAAGAAAAGAGGTTATTATGTCTATTTTTAGAAAAACACTCAGCTGTGCCGTACTGGCAGCCTTAGGCACCTGTGCTCTCGCCGGCTGTGGCAGGCAGGATACGTCAAATGAAGCCACAACATCTGCTTCCCCCGAAGCGTCTCCTGCCATCACGGAAACCGTCAACGAAAGCACCGCTGCATCCGAACAGACACCGACTCCCGGAACACAATCCACACAGCCTGCGGATGTGACTTCCACCCCCTTCGGACAGCACGGTGCCCTCCATGTGGAGAACGGGAAGCTGACCGATGCAGACGGGAACACTGTCCAGCTCTACGGTATGTCCACCCACGGTATTGCCTGGTTCCCCCAGTATATCAATTATGATTCCTTCCGTACCCTGCGGGACGACTGGAATACCAACTGTATCCGCCTCGCCATGTATACAGCGGAGTACGGCGGTTATTGTGCCGACGGTGATAAGGAGCAGCTGAAGCAGCTGGTAAGAGACGGTGTATCCTACGCCACAGAGCTTGGAATGTACGTGATCGTAGACTGGCATATTTTAAGTGATTGCGACCCGAATCAGAACAAAGATGAGGCGATCGCCTTTTTCCGGGAAATGTCGGAAGCTTTTGCCGACAACGACAATGTGCTCTATGAGATCTGTAATGAGCCCAACAGCGGTACCTCCTGGGACAGCATCAAGTCCTATGCCGAGGAAGTCATCCCGGTGATCCGGGAACAGAAGCCGGATGCCGTCATCCTCGTAGGAACCCCTACCTGGAGCCAGGAGATCGACAAAGCCGCAGCTTCCCCGCTTACCTTTGATAATGTAATGTATACCCTGCATTTTTACGCAGGCACCCACAAAGATGACCTGCGTAACCGCTTAGAGACCTGCGCACAGAACAATCTTCCGGTCTTCGTCAGCGAATTCGGTATGTGCGACGCTTCCGGCAATGGTGCCAATGACTTCGATTCCACGACCAAGTGGCTGGATCTGCTGAACAAATATCAGATCAGCTTCTGCTGCTGGAATCTGGCGAACAAGGACGAAAGCAGCAGTGTCTTCAAGGCTGCCAGCACGACTCTCTCCGACTGGACCGATGAGGACTTCAATGAATCCGGACGGTGGATCCGTGAGTATTTCCGCAGTATGCCCCGGAATTAGTTCCCAATTCTGCCCTTAGAACTTACTGCTTACAATTCGAACGATTGCACTACATTAATTCTTCGTCATAGACTGCCCTGCCACCACCGATGAATTTCGGTCTGGTACGGGCGCATACCACATGGGCGTCTCCGATCTGTCCGGTCCGGAGACGCACCGGTACTGCCACATCTCTCAGATGCATTCCGATCAACGTATCTCCGATATCCATTCCCGCTGCCGCCTGAATATGTTCTACTGCCACCGGATGTTCAAATGCTTTATACGCTGCCGTAGCGAAGGATCCTCCTGCCTTGGGCTGGGGAACCACATTGACCATGGGATAACCGTATTTTACAGCTGCCTCTTTTTCCAGGATCAGTGCGCGGTTCAGGTGTTCACAGCACTGGGCTGCCAGATAGACGCCTGCTTCCTGCGTTGCCTGATAGATTCCACCGAAGACCACCTCTGCCAGCTCCGGGCTGGAATAAGTACCGATGGATGCGCCTCCCACCTCGCTGGTGGAACACCCTACTACAAACAGTTCTCCCACCTCCGGCTTAGCTTTCTCCAGGATCTCCCTGGCTGCGGAATATGCCTCTTCTGCAATGATTGTCATATCTTCTGTCATGATGCTGCCTCCTTACATAATAAAATAAATAACTCTATAACAATAAACACACTATAACAGACCGTTTATAAATAATAATGGAAGCAAAAAGCCCACATTGGCCACTGTAAACCATCCAAAATACCGTTTCTTTTCCCCGGGGATCTGACTTGCCACCTGCTTATAAGAGATCAGGCTTGCCATAGAAGCGATCAATGTGCCCAGACCGCCCAGATTCGTTCCAACGATCAATGCTTTCACATTTTCTGTAAAACCGGACAGCAACAGTGCTGTCGGTACATTGCTGATCACCTGGCTGGCAGCCACTGCCGTCATGACTTCCCTTCCTTCAATAATTTTTTGTAAAAAGCTGCAAAAAGCAGGCATTCTTCCTATATTTCCTATGAAAATAAAAAATCCCACGAAGGTCAGCAGCAGCGAATAATCCACTTTTCCTATGGTCGCGCGGTCTAGGATTCCAACACCAAGTACCACAATTCCAAGCGTTACCGGATAGGGAATCATATGCGCCACCGTTAACAGACACAACAAAAATAGTATCAGATAAAACACAGGCAGATATCTCCGCCATCCTGCCGTTTCCTGCCCGGCATCTTCTGCCTGCAACGCCCCTGCCACATCTCTGACCGCAATGCCACTGTGTTTCGCCGCAACCGCCGTACAGATAAGCAAAAAGAACAGTGACACCGCAGAATACGGCAGCATCAGCTTTATAAATGCAATCGGGGACATCTGTATTTTCCCATATAAATACAGATTCTGTGGATTACCAATGGGTGTCAGCATACTTCCTAAATTCGCTGCGATCGTCTGTAATACCACCACCGGAACTGCCAGTTTCCGGACAGCCTCCTCGCCGGACAGACAGAGTACCGTAAACGTAAAAGGCACAAAAGTGATCAATGCCACATCATTCGTGATCAACATGCTGAAAAAGAAGCACAGCAATACCAGAATTTCTGCCAGCGCAATCACATTGTGGGTATGCTGCAATAATATCCTGGCAACCCTGCGAAATATGCCCAGCTTCTGCAATCCCGCCATCACAGTCATCAGGCAGAATAAAATCGCCAGCGTCCGAAAATCAATATATCCGATATATTCTTTGTCCGGCGGGATCATTACCGCCGACAATACTGCCAACACCATCGCCGCAGTCAGCACCGTCTCTTTTTTTACAAATTCTATGATTTTGTTCTTTATTTTCATTGTTTTGTCCCTCAGGCATCCCCCGCGCCGTATCTCACAAAAAATTTTTACAGGAATATAGTAAAATTAAGAATATTTTCTACGGAGCATGCTATGTCTGTTCTTCCCTCATTGCTCTTCGGTATCTCCGCCAGTCTGGATGCACTTCTGGTAGGCTGCGCACTCGGACTGCAGAAGGTCCCTCTTCCTGCAAAACACAATCTGCTGATCAGCGCAGTCACTCTCATCGGTACTGTGATCTCTATAAGCCTCGGTAACCTTTTACTGCCTCTGATCCCCGGTGAGATCGCAACCCGGACCGGAAGCAGTATCCTGATCCTGTTCGGGCTCTACTATGCCGGAAAATGGCTGGTCTCCAGATGGCGCTGCAGTTCTTCAGATAACAGCAGTCTATGCCGGGAGAAGAAAAAATTTGCCGGACATCGGAATCTGACTCTCCCGCAGACGCTGGCTCTGGGCTGTGCCCTCTCCATGAATAATATCGGTATCGGATTCTCCGCCAGCATTACCGGACTTCCTTTTCTGCCTGCCTCGATATCCACCTTTTTCTGTTCCTTCGGATTCCTGACACTGGGGAGCCGCCTGGGACGTTCCGTCCTCCTGCAGCAGGTCGGAGAATATGCCGATCCCATCTCCGGGCTCTTATTGATCCTGTTAGGTCTGTGGCAATTATATCACTGATAAACTGAATAGTTACCAAAATAATGGGGAATCTATCTGAATAATACAATATACCCACCGGGCAGTCTATGCAATCATTATATCATTATTCAGAAAGGATTCCCTTTTTATGGCACAAAACATTTCATTATCCACAGAACTTTCCCAAAATATTGATCTTCTCCACCGATTGCTTCCTCTGGGTAAAAGCTTTGACCTGATCACACGCGATCTCCGGTTGGGGGAAACTCCGGCATTCTGGTTGGGAATCAATGGTTTCTGCAATACCGAGATCCTCCAGCAGATCTTCTCCGACCTGCAGGATCCTCACTATACACTGGATTCCGAGATCCGCGATCTCCCCGGCTATGTGCAGAGCAGGCTCGGCTATGCACAGGTATCGTTGACCTCCTCTGTGGATGATATCCTGCAAAATCTCTTAAGTGGGCCTTCCATCCTCCTGGTGGATGGCTTCGATCAGGCGGTGATCATTGACGTCCGTACCTATCCCGTCCGCAGTATCTCCGAGCCCGATACCGAACGGAGCACCCGAGGTGCCCGGGACGGCTTCGTGGAGACACTTTTATTCAATACAAATCTTATCCGCCGCCGGGTGCGTTCTGCGAAACTGACCTTCTCCATCTGCACCCTGGGAACAGAGAGCCGCACCGATGTAGCGATCGCCTATCTGGCAGACCAGGTTAACGAGGAGTTATTAGAGGCTCTGAAGCAAAAACTCTCCCGGTTACAGATCACTTCGCTGACTATGGGCAGCAAAAGCTTAGAAGAACTTCTGATTCATAAAAGATGGTGGAATCCCCTGCCCAGCATCCAGCTGACAGAGCGTCCCGATGTGGCATGCAGCTACCTGTGCGAAGGGCACATTCTGCTCATTGTGGACAATTCTCCTGCCGTTTTATTGCTTCCCGGTACGATCTTCCAGTTTACCCAGAGTCCGGAGGACTATTACAACAATCCTCTGACCGGAACCTACTTCCGCATGATACGCTTCCTGTGCATTCCGGTGAGTCTCCTACTCCTTCCGGTCTTTTTGCTTCTCGCTGCTTATTACCCGGAAGTCACGGTACAGCTACAGCTTACCCCCGTCAGTGACCTGTCCCCTTTCCGACTCTTCTTCTATGTGCTGGCGGTAGAGTTCCTGCTGGATCTTTTCAAGTATTCAGCGGCACTCAGCTCCAGCCGCGTCTCCGGTGCTCTGTCCATTGTCGGCGGACTATTAATCGGTGACATTGCTGTCAGTCTTAACTGGGCCTCCACGGAAGTCCTCTTCTATGCTGCTGTCACCATGCTGGCGAATCTGTCTCTCTCCAGTATGGAATTCGCCGATGCACTGCGCATCTATCGAATTCTCCTGGTTGTCACCACCGGATTATGGGGTCTGCCCGGCTTTATTATCGGCCTGACGCTTGTGTCACTCTCCATGATTACCACACCAACCTTTGCAGGCTTCAGTTACTTCTGGCCCCTCTTCCCCTTTAACGGTCCCGCACTGAAAAGCCTCCTCTTCCGCCGCCCCACCTATAAGGCACAGCCCAGTAAAGTCTGGTCCCGCGGTCATGTGCATACAAAATAAAACTCCTATACGGAGCGTAGACATCGAGCACATACGGTACCTTGTTACTTACTAATCATTTCAGACGGATTTGTACTATCTTAACATTGAGGATCAAGCGCGAGACGGCGCACGAGGTCCGGGGGACCTCGGTCTGCGCGGACCGGAGCGGAGCGTAGACATCGAACTTTCGAGCCCAGGATTGGGCTCGAAAATAAAAAGGAGCGATGCTTTATGCATCACTCCTTTTTATTTATAAGCGCGAGACGGGGATCGAACCCGCGACCCCCTCCTTGGCAAGGAGGTGCTCCACCGCTGAGCCACTCGCGCATATTGTACAGGTCAAAACCTGTATCTTGAAGGTATGAAATTAATTGTATCGGCATTCATCCGCAATCTTATGAATGTCTGCTGTGTCTCACAGCAAAGACTATATTACATGATGAATGCCAAACTGTCAAGCAAATTATTGAAATTTTTCGTAAAATTCATAATATAATTATTTATCCGTAGTCAGATGGCTGTACTCACCCTTGCGGTTATAGGAATCTGTCAGATAGCTTTCATCCGTGAGAATGCACTCGATCTCCTGATCATCCTGTTTATACTGACTTCTCTTCCGCAGATCTTCTTTCGTTTGCTCCTGCTTCGTCTGCAAAAAATCGCCTGTATGGGATCCCAGAAATCGACCCGGCAGCCGGTCCATCAACTTTCTCGCTACCTTCTGTACCTGATAACGCACCTTCTGAAAAGGATTTGCCGGCATGGTATCCTTTGCTTCCACAGGCCGGAAATACGTATGGGTAGCTGCTGTCTCCACTGCCGCCCTGTTCATTGTAGTCTTTACTCCTACAGAATTCCCGGTGACCAGCGTCTCCTGCCCTGCAATATGATTTCCGTTGCCATTTTGTGAAGTGATCGCATCATTAGTTTCCTTGCTCTCTCCCCAGATTTTCTGTAGAAGCTGTTTGCCTTTACTACTGATATTCTGCACCCAGGACATAAGATTCACCGAAGAATTCTCCTGCAATACTTCCTCGGCGGTCTGTATAGTCTGTACGCTTCCTAATTTGGTTCCCGCGTCGCCTACGTCCTTATTTTCCCCATGTTCGTGAATACATCCTGTCACCTGATGAGAATATGTGTCATGTCCGCTTCCTACTCCACCGACCTGCATAAGCCCCTCCGTTCCTGTTTCCTGGTCTACCTGTTCTATCATGTATATCGGAGGTATTCACTGTTTTATTCACTATATGTCCTCTCAAAATTCTGGTATCACCTGGTATCAGACCAGGTAATACAAAAACAGCGGGAAGCCTTGATTTATCAGGCTTCCCGCTAAAAAAATAGAGCGGGTGATGGGAATCGAACCCACGTATCCAGCTTGGAAGGCTGGTGTTCTACCATTGAACTACACCCGCATGTTTATATATGAAGCAGGGCGGCCATTTTAATAAATGGTGTCCTGCGAAATGCCCAGAACCGGAATCGAACCAGTGACACGAGGATTTTCAGTCCTCTGCTCTACCAACTGAGCTATCTGGGCCCGCGACTTAATCCTTCTTGCAATCTGTATTTCATGACTGCTCTGCGTCACAACAATCGTAGTTTACATAAATTCCGATCAAATGTCAAGTGGTTAATAGAAAAAAAATTAAATTTTTGCAATTATTCCTCTATCTCCTACAAATGTTTCGGTTAGTACTCCCCTTGTTGGCCGTACCATTGTAACAACAGCTCCACTACCCGGTTGTAGCTGATCATGCCGTCCGGCACTCCATTCAGCTTCAGCGAAGCATCCGTCAGAGTATCTGAGACACTGTCCACGGTCTCCGTGTCCACTACCGCTTTCCCGTTGATCCTCTCCCATTCCACCTCTGTGGCGAAGATATTGTCCTCCCGCACCTGCTGCAATACCTGAAGTGGACGCACTGCCTCCCTGGCTGACGCATAGCTCTCAGGATCCGCCAGTCTCGTCTTGTACAGATCATTCGCCACATAATTCAGGACACTTAAATATCCCGAGTACTGAAATGCAGCATCATCCGACTCCACACAGGCGAGAAATGCAATAAAATTTGCCTCATCCTCGTAGATATATCCCCGGATATGCGCCAGTTCATGACACATAGTCGCCGGCTTCTTCATGATAGACATAACATCATTATAATTTGCTTCCATGGAAAACGGGAAATAGTACCCGCACATATACATCTGACACATAAAATCCGAGAAAAACATAGCCTTCGGTCTCGGATAATAACCATCCAGCTGGGCATAGCTTTTCCCAAGGTTCTGCATCGCATCGATGGCTTTCCCTGCCATATCCACCGCATTCCCCTTGCTGTCCACACCTCCGGAATATACCACGGCACCGCTGTCATCCCGCTCCATCTCCATACTCAGTGCATTGCAATGGGACACGATATCGTTATAAATCCTGAGCAACTCCTCCGTCCGCTCCTGCAGCGTCACATCCTGCTGCCCCTCTTCCTCTCCGAAATACTTCTCCGAAAAGGTAGAACCATGATAGATCATCGTACAATTCAAAGTCATGATCGCAAACACGAATAGCAGCACCCATGCAAAAAACCGAAAATACCTCTTAACACCGCGACAATACTTTGCCGAATGCCTGCATCCCGGAAAGATCATACTCATCCCCAGCAAAACCGCTGATATTACAACAGCGATCCCCGCCACGATCATCCATTCTCCCACAGAAAACGGGAAGCTTCCCGTGATCCTGCCACAGGTATTGACCCAGATAGGGAAAATATAAGCAATATAAGCATCGCTGAAGCTTCTGCTGTTCCAGGCAATGACCTGAAGCAGCAAAAGTACTACAACGATGCTTATATATATCAGACGACTCTTCTTAACTTTTTTCTTACTCTCCATGGTGCTCCTTAAGCAGCTTTTTTTCCCACTTTGATCCGCGTCTTCTTCCAGATACCACAGCGGTACAGAACATACAGGATCAGGGAAGAGATACCGTTACTGATCACCACGGAATACCAGACACTGCGCACGCCCATATGCAGAATGCTCTCGCAGAACCACAGCGTCACAAAACGGAATACCCACAGTCTCGTCACATCGATTACCATGGTCACTTCCGTATGTCCGGTTCCCTGGAACAGCCCGGAGGTCGTATTATATACTCCGTTGGTAAAGCACCACAGTGCCATCACGCTCAAAAAGTCTGCTGCCATTCCCACGACCGCTGCATCTTTGGAGAAAATACTGACGATCGCCGTGGAGATCATATCTCTTGATAAGATCATACCACCAATGAACAAAAATACAACTGATATCCACATCGAAAAGCGATATCCCTGCTCTGCACGCTCCGGTTGTTTTGCTCCCATATTCTGTCCAACGATCGTCGCAGTCGCTGAGCCGATGGCATTGGAGGGCAGAGTGATCAGACCATTGACCTTGTTGCCGATACCGTAAGCTGCCATCGCCTCTGTTCCATAGACAAATACATTTTTACTCATGAGCAGAAATCCGAGCTGCATGGTGCTGCCTCCGATAGCGATAGGCAGTCCGACCTTCAGGATCATGCCCAGTTTTTCTCTCTGCAGCTGCATATACCTGCGATTCAGGCAGATGTCATTTTCCGGTCTGCACAAAAGTATAAATGCCACCGTAGCAGGCACCGCTTTTGCCAAAAGTGTCGCCAATGCCGCTCCGGCGGTGCCCATATCCAGTATGATCATAAAAAACGGATCCAGGAACAGATTCAGCGTAATGCCTCCCAGGTTCAATAACATAGGTCTCACCGTATCTCCCTGCGCCTGATGCACCGCAGAGAATATGTTCACCATATACAAAAATGGCATATCCCAGATAACTACCCGCAGGTAAACTCTCGCATAGTATGCCGTGCCTCCGTCAGCACCCAGCCAGTTCACGATCGCCGGTGTCCCCAGAAAGCATAACGCTGCACAGACTACCGCGAACCCCATGGCACAGATAAATATTTGATTTGCCATGGATCTGGCATCCTCTTTTTCCCCCGCACCGATATACTGTGCAATGAGAACTGCTCCCGCCACCGTGATCCCGCTGCCGAAATTCGTGATGATATTCTGCATCGGGGTTACCAGATTGATCGCCGCCAGTTGCTCCGTGCCGATCTTCCCCAGCCAGTAAGTATCTGTCAGATTATACATGGTCTGTAAAAAGCTGTTGATCACCACAGGGATCGCCAGAGATAATATTGCATGGATCAGATTCCCATGCAGTATCAGATCCGGATTATATTTTTTCGCAGTCTTCATTGCCTTCACTCCTAAACCTTTTTACTATGCTTTATTATAAGGCAAGTTTTCAGTGATATCCATGAGGTTTTTAGGGTTATTGCGAATAAAACGCTTATTTTTTGTCATAGATATTCATCAAATTAAACATGGAAGAGCTTATCAAGTTGCATTATCGCTCAAAAAATCCCTCCCGCGGTGCTAACACCACGGAAGGGATCTTATTACTTTTATAATAATGACTGTATTTATTTGATCACAACATTGTTCCAGCCATCGGAAGGAATCAGAGAGATGTAGGTCTTACCGGTATTAACCTCGATCTCCTCGCCGGTCTTCGCATCATAATAATGTGTGATCGCATTCTCGGAAGACTTGGTCCAGTTCACTTCGATCGCCTTACCCTCGGTGATATAGTAACCGGAGCGTCCGGAATCGATCGCATTGTAGATCAGGTAACCTTCGCCCAGATCTGCAAAAGTGGTATCCTGCAGGATAACGTTCTCAAAGGTCAGCTGCTCGCCGCTTGCTGCATCCTTGTGCGCAGAACCATACTCATAATAATCATAGGTTCCGGTCTCTTCGTTGTACTTCAGAGTAGAACCATTATGCTTAAAGGGAAGCTCAATAGTGGTTGCACTGATCGCATCATTTCTGTCAGCAAAGGTAACCTCTGCATCTGCGAACTTGAAGTGAGGTCCCTGATAATAGTCATTGTAAGTCGTGGTATATCGGGAGCTCTCAAAACGCTGCTTCAGACCATCATAGGTCTTGCCCTTCTGGGTATTGGTGTACTTATCGTAAGTGATATACTCGGTGAACTCTGCTGCCTTACCGTTGCTGTAACGGGCAAAGCCGCCGCTGAAGTTCGCGGAATAATCCTTTGCCACCCAGTCATTGATGAAGAAGGGGCCTCCATCATGACACAGAACTGCGTTCCACTCTGCTGCCAGCATGAAGTTGGTAGGGCGGGCACTACGAACACTGCCCAGCTGCTCGATCTTATCCCAATCCTTTACCACTACCATGAAACGGGTAATTCTGTCGTTCAGGGTACTGTTCATGATCTCATATACTACATCTGCATCTGCCACACCGAAATGAGGAAGTGCGGTCTTCTCGTTATCTACCATTACGGCGATAGGGCGCTGATCCTTCAGGCTCTCATCGATCCATTCATTGGTAAGCTCACTGCGGTACATACCGTCATGATTCTCATTGACTTCCTCTGTTGCACCGGGCTGTTCAACCTCCTGGATATCAGTAGCAATAGGCTCTGCTTCCACAGTCTGGATAGGGGAAGAAATAGGTTCTGTGTTTCCACATCCTGTCAGAACACCTACTGCAATCAAAATTGCTGCAAGTACTTTCTTTTTCATGAATGCTTCCTTTCATCTGTTTGTTCTAACCGGTCATCCGACCGACACTCTAAGATACATTGTATCTCGAAAGCCTTATGTTTGTCCATTCAAATTTCTTAAGATTTTCTTATTCTTTTTCGGTTGATTTCTCGCGCAACACTTCTTCAAACCGATCGATGGGTACCGGCTTGGAATAATAGTATCCCTGCTGCCAGGTAGATCCAAACTGCTCGATATAGTCGCTGACTTCCTTATTCTCAATACCCTCAATGCAGGTCTCGGTATTAGTCCTCCTGGCATAATCCACGATAGACTGCACCATGGCCTGATTCTGAGGTTTTTGCTTAATATCACGGATGAAGCTCATATCTACCTTCAGTTCATCAAAAGGAAGCTCCAGCGCCAGACTTAAGGAACTGTTGCCTGTTCCGAAATCATCCAGTGCGATCTTGATCCCCTGGGAATGGAAAAATTCTACCTCTCCACGCAGGAAATGAATATCCAGATCTCTGCATCGCTCTGTCAATTCAAGGCAAAGCTCCTCCGGCCTCGCACCGGTCTCTTTTAAAATATTCATAACAGCATTGCGAAACTCTCTGCGCTCCAGCTGTGCCGCCGCCACATTGACATTGACGAAAAAGCCTTCCGTCTCCTTGCGCAGCTTCTGTACATCCGTAAGTGCTGTCCGAAGGATCCAGTTCCCCAGATCAAAAATACAGGGATCCTGTTCCAGCCACTCCATGAACACACCGGGAGACACCATCCCGTAAGGCTCCAGTTCCCAGCGGAGCAGCGCTTCCATTCCCCGGATCTTGCCGGTCTTCGTATCGGCAATCGGCTGATAGAACATACGGAAGCCTTCAAAGTTATGCGTAGCACACTGATGGATCACACCGATCAGTTCAAACTGGTTCTCGTCACTGCCACAGACCTCATCATTAAAAATCACCAGCTCTCCATGATGCTCAATCCGAGAATGGTTCAACGCGTAAGTCAGACGGCTGCGGACCGCATTTGTCTCCTTCATATAAGGTTCCATAAATATTGCGCCGGCAGATACCTTCAGAGGGATCTTTTTCCCTTCTACCTCTGTATTCTCAAAAGTTTCTATAATCTCATCGTATATCTGCTGCAGTTCCGCTTTGAATACCTTTTTAAAACTGATCACAAACTTCGCACCTGAGAGCCGGTATACATATCCTTTTCCCTTTAACAGGCGCAACAGCTCCTGTGCCGCACAATTCAGAATCTTATCTGAAAAAGCAGCACCGTACATAACATTGATATGACTGAACTGATCCAGTCCGATCTTCAGCAGTGCCCCCTGTCCGCTTTCCTCCAGGAATTCCCTGATCTCCCGATCCAGCGCCGGTTCCGTATGCAATCCGGTGGTCGCATCCACCTCGTCGGAAATACCGTAGTTGTTATATCGTATTACGATCACAAAAGGCTTTCCATCCTTATCATTCAGCATTTTCGCCCTGGCACTGATCCGGTTGTAGGTGCTTCCGTCACTCACCCGGTATTCCCAGGGCTCGTCCATATTTTTCCCGGCAACTCTCTCCCGGAATCCCCTACGGAAATCCTCCAGATCATCCGGATGGATCGATCTTTTTGATTGTTCTCGTCCGCGAATGGTGTAGTTCTCCTGCATACCAAAATATTCCATCGCCTTCTCGGACCACCATGTCACGCCGTTCCGCAGATTGGTTATGGATATGTAGGATTTTTTCGCCAGGGAAGTAATGGCTTTTACAATATCCGGGAACAGGATGTCCACTTCCTCCCAGAATTTCTGTTCATCATATTTATTGATACTCATGTCTCCTCCCGGCACTTTCTTCTGTATGCCCACAGTCTCTTAATAGCATCCCTATTATGAATTATAACATATCGAAATGATGTTTACGATAGGATAATGAATATAAATTTTTTATGAAATAAAATATCTTATGATTGACTTCGAAAACTATCTGTAATACTATGCAATATAGCGTTTATTTCAAATTTGAAATATTCATTTTTGTAAAAGGAGCCTTCGAATGAATACTGATATCGAATTCGTGCAAAAATTCAATCTGGCTTACAACGCCATGTGCAAGCCTCTGTGCCAGCAGTTAAAGCTGCCACAGACAGCTTTTGATATTCTCATGTTCTTCGGCAACAATCCGGAATATCACACTGCCAGTGATGTCGTGGAGATCCGCCGGATCAAGGCGAACCTGGTGTCCGTCAATGTGGACAAGCTGGTGCGTGAGGGATATCTGGAACGCAGAGAAGCTCCGGACGATCGCCGGAAGACTCTGTTGTTCTGCACGGAGAAAGCTCAGGATGTCATCGAAAAAGGCCGCATGATACAGAGTATTTTCAAAGATACTCTGCTCGACGGCACCGATGAGGCAAGCAAAGAGATCTTTTTCCACATGCTTCATGTCATGGAAGAAAATATGGACAATATCCTGAAAGGAGCTAAATAAATGCAGATTTTAATCACAATTCTTGTCACTTTTTTCGCCGGCATGGGAGCCGGCCTGGGCACCGGTTTCGCCGGAATGAGCGCTGCTGCCGTCATCAGTCCCATGCTGATCACTTTCCTCGGCATGGATCCCTATATGGCTGTGGGTATCGCCCTGTCTTCGGATGTCCTCGCCAGCGCAATATCTGCCTATACTTATGCGAAGAACAAAAATATTGATATCAAAAACGGTCTGATCATGATGGGAAGCGTGCTGGTATTCACCATCGTAGGCAGCTACATATCCAGCCTGGTGCCTTCCTCTACCATGGGAAATTTCTCCGTGTTCATGACTTTCCTGTTAGGTATCAAATTCATCGTCCGTCCCGTAATGACCACCAAGGAAGCCATGCAGGGCGTCTCCGCGAAAAAAAGAGCCATCCAGTCTCTGATATGCGGTATGCTGATCGGCTTCATCTGCGGTTTCGTCGGCGCCGGCGGCGGTATGATGATGCTGTTGATCCTAACCTCTGTCCTGGGTTATGAACTGAAGACCGCTGTAGGAACCAGCGTCTTCATCATGGCATTTACCGCATTTACCGGTGCTGCCTCCCATTTTGCCATCGGCGGCATGCCCGACTGGACGGTATGGATCCTGTGCGTTGTATTTACCCTGATCTGGGCGCGGATCGCTGCACTTTTCGCCAACAAGGCGACCCCCAAGACCCTGAACCGCGTCACCGGTGTGATCCTGGTGGTGCTTGGCATTGCAGTTATGTGTTTTAACCTGTTAGCCTAGCTGATTTCCTATACCTTGTGTATTTTCCGGCGGAGTGGTCGTTGCATTGCTCCGCTGATTTTCTATGATCTTGCGGATTTCCGACAGATCCCTGGCAAAATAAATGCCTTCCTGTCTCTCCGGCGAGGACAATCCCTTCTCCGTCATATGTGACAACAGTGCTTTCAGGCTGTCATAATAGCCGTTAAGATTATAGAGGATGCAGGGTGCCTCCAGATGCTTTAATGACACTTTGGACATCACTTCGGCGATCTCTTCCAGCGTTCCGGTTCCGCCGGGAAAAGCAATAAATACATCTCCCAGTTCGATCATTTTCGTCTTGCGTTCTGTCATGTCCTTCGTGACGATCAGCTCCGTAATGGCATCATACTGGTATTCCATATCAATGAAAAACTGCGGCTCCACGCCGATCACCTCGCCGCCTGCCTGTAATACGCTCTCCGCGATCTCTCCCATGAGACCGGATTTGGATCCACCGTATACCAGACGGTTACCGCTTTCACCGATCCAGGTTCCCAGCTCACGCACAGCTTTCCTCAGAGAAGGATCATTTCCTTCATTTGCTCCCAGATATACTGTAATGTTCATCGTATTTTCCTCCTGCTTCCAAGTATAAGGGCTTTCCTTTCTTTTGACAAGGCAGGAGCTACCGGCACAAATGTGAATGACGTATCTGTTGCATTAATTCAGGCATAGTACATCTGCTGTCCGGATTCTTCTTTTACATAAGCAATAAATTCTTCAGCCACATGGGACAGGGTATGATTTTTATTCCAGATCAGCGCATAGGACGCATGGGCATCGGGATGCTCCACTTCCCGCACACAGACATCTTTGTCCCGGATCAGGGAAGAAATGGATGCCGGATAAATCGAGATCCCGACTCCGTGCAGACTCAGCTCATAAGCATTCATCATATGAGCGATGCGCCCCCGGATTACCGGTGCATGCCCCGTTCCCTCGAACCATTTGTCGATCTCTCCCTTACGGGACTCTCGGGAAGGGATCAGCAGGTCGTAGGGTAACAGTTCCGAAGGCTTCACCGGGTCATTTTCCTCCGCGTACAAGGGATGTCCCTTGGGAATTACCGCTACCCAGGGTTCCTCATAGACCGGCAGGACCTCGAATTCCTCCGTATTGTAGGGTGCCGTGATCATTGCGATCTCGCACAATCCCTTCGTCACACGATTGTTCACATCATCCGTATTCCCATTCCACAGATTATACTGCACATGGGGATGTTTCTGCCCGAACCCGGCGATCCACTCCGCGAAAAGTCTGGGTCCGCAGCCCTCTACCGACGCAATGTATAATGTCCCCTGCAGTCCTTCCTTGCGCTCTCTGACATCCTCCTCCGACCGGTTCACCAGGTCCAGGATCTGATTCGCATACTGCAGGAACAGCTCTCCCTCTTCTGTCAGGGACACTTTATGGGGCGTCCGAAGAAACAATGTCGTCCCCAGCTCCGCCTCCAGATCCTGGATCTGACGGCTCAGGGGCGGCTGCGCGATCGCCAGTTGCTCTGCGGCTTTCGTAAAGCTTTTCTCCTCCGCCACTGCCTTGAAATACCGGATATGCCGCAATTCCATACTTTTCCACCGTTCCTTTCTTTCACGTTCTTGCTATACCTTTTAGGTATTATTATACTTCTATTATATGTATTTCACATTATAAGCGCAATATGGTAAATTATAATCATCAAAAGGAAGTCAGGCCTGACCCCTTAAGCGTAACAACAAAGTCAACAGTTTATTTGTCTTGGAAAGGTTAAGGGTGAATATTATGAAGAAGATCATGGAAAAGGTTAACGAGTTTTTTGACGAGTATTACAAGAGCTTCGCTGAAAAATTCTGATAGAAGTGTGTTTTTCACGCTCATATACACAGAAGAAAACAGCAGATCTGGCGGGATCTGCTGTTTTTCTATGGTCATTTTCCGTTTTCTCCAATGCGTGAAGTACACAGAAAAACCGCTTGCTGTTTTTTACAGTAAGCGGTTTTATAAGATTATTTTTTCATAAATTAATCGTCATTCTGCATGGCATCATAGCCTTCTTCGCCGGTTCTGACTTTGATTACATTATTCACTTTATAAATAAAGATCTTGCCGTCACCTACATGTCCTGTGTAGAGTACTCTCTTGGCGGTATCCACCACTTCCTTCACAGGAACCTTAGCTACTACAACCTCTACTTTGATCTTAGGTAATAACTGCATCTCGATACTGCTGCCCCGATAGTATTCTTCCGAACCTTTCTGCATACCACAGCCCATGACCTGGGATACCGTGATACCGGTAATGCCGATCTTGTTCAGCTCCTGTTTCAGTTCCTCGAACTTGCTCTGTTTCATGATGATTTCCACCTTGGTGATCGGAGAATCCGAAACCGTAGGATCTTCACTGGTCTTAAGCTGTGCCTCAAGAATCGTTGAATTATCATAGGTCCTGTTTTCCGCCGGCATATATCCGTGACTGTCATTGACAGACAGAAATCCATCATAGGCACTGGCCAGACCATGCTCCAGCTTATCCAGCCCGGCAATCTCTTCCTTGGTCGGAACACGCAGTCCCATGGTATTCTGAATAATCTTAAAGGCAGCCAGCATGAGAAGCCCGCTGATGGTCATCACACATACCGCGCCCAGAAGCTGTATCAGAAACGGCCGAATACCTCCTCCGTAGAACAATCCGTTCTCCTGTGACAGAAGTCCGGTCATCAATATTCCCAACAGGCCTCCTGCTCCATGTACTCCCACGGCACCTACCGGATCATCCACATGCAGCTTTTTATCAATAAATTCATTGCTCAATGCCATGAATACACCTGCACAGATACCGGTAATTGCTGCGCCTACAGGAGTTAGTACATCACAGCCAGCGGTCACGGATACCAATCCGGCAACCGCTCCGTTGATGGTAACGGATACATCCGGTTTCTTATAACGGATCCATGTATAGGTCATAGCTGACAGTGCCGACAACGCTGCTGCCAGAGTCGTTCCTGTGAAAATTTTGCCAGCCTTGATGCCAAGTTCCAGAGAATCAATTCCCTGGGTAGACGCTCCATTGAATCCAAACCATCCGAACCACAGAATAAACATTCCCAAAGCTGCCAGAGTCAGGTTATGTCCCGGAATCGCTCTGGATTTCCCCTCTTTGGTATATTTCCCGATACGGGGTCCCAATACATAAGCACCTACCAGTGCCGTCGTGCCACCAACAATATGCACTACACTACCTCCGGCAAAATCATGGTATCCCAGCTGATGTAAAAATCCCTGCCCCCAGATCAATCTGCCACACAGGGGATATACCAGAAGTGATACGATCGCGGAGCTGACACAATAGGCGGAGAACTTGGTACGCTCTGCCATAGCTCCCGATACGATAGTTGCACTGGTACCGCAGAAGCACATTTGAAACACCACAAACACAAAGAATGGAATTCCATTGGCCAGAACGCCATTTTCCACATGAATGACCCCGGTTCCGCCATACATGATCCAAAAACCCACTAGCCCGAAGACCGGTGCTGCGATACAAAAATCAACGATATTTTTCATTACGATATTACCGGCATTTTTAGCTCTGGTAAATCCGGATTCCAACAATGCAAATCCTGCCTGCATAAAAAAGATCAATACTGTGCCAAGCAGTACCCAAAGCGTGTTTGTAACCGAATAGGCATACATATGCAAACCTCCTTTTTTCTAAAAAAGATATCTTATACAGGGTTACATTCCCGCCCTGCCACAAAACGTTCCTCGATACAACTGCTGTCTCCCAGATAGACAAATCGTTCCAGTCTCTCCAACGGATCATGTTCGATTCCCGTCTGAATACTTTCATCATTGATGATCAGGGCATCAAACGCATATCCTTCCCTGAAACATCCGGTCTTCCCGAAAAAGTTCTCTCCGGTCAGCGTTGCCATGGAGAAACTTTCTGCGAAAGTAACCGGCGCAGCTTCTTTATGATAGAACCAGTACAGTTTGGAACATTTGATGGTATCCACGATATGTTCCCGCATATTCACAGAATGAGAGCCCCCCATATCGGAAGCGATTGACACATCCAGACCTTTCTCCAAATATTTTCTCAGAGGCATGATGCCGCTGGCCAGATCTGCATTGGACATGGCACAGTGGGCTACCGTGATCCGCTTTTTCTGAAGCAATGCGACCTCTTCCTCCGTCATATGAATGCAGTGAGCCATCACCGTCTTGCCGGGTCGCAGCAATCCGTAATAGTCATAGACATCGGCAAAGCTTTTCCGCTCTGGATGCAGTTCTCTCACCCACGCCACTTCGCTGAGATTTTCATCAAGATGACTCTGTACCGGCAGATCGTATTCCTGTGCCAGCCGTCCCAGACCTTCCATCAGCTCAGAAGTGGTACAGGGTACATAACGGGGGGTCAGCATATACTGCACCCGGTCATCGGTGCCTGGTCTTGTCTCCTGCATCCACTGCACCAGTTCCTCAGTCTCCCGGAGGGAATCTCCTGTCGTCTCCTGTAATTCCGGAATGGAATTCCGATCCATATTTACCTTGCCTACACAGGCGCGGATTCCGGATTTACGTAGCAATTCTATCAGAATCCGGGTGGCTTCTTTGTGTCTGCTGCCGAAGATGACCGCACTGGTGGTTCCCTGCCTTATTAGCTCATTCACAAATCTCCGGTATTCTTCCTCTGCGAACTTTGGATCGGCGAAATGGGCTTCTGCGGGGAAAGCATAGGCATTCAGCCACGGCAACAGTTCCATGCTGAATCCCATTCCTGCGTTGCACCACTGGGGTGCGTGCACATGCATATCATGAAATCCCGGAATAATTAATTTCTCGCCGTAATCCGTGACCGGATATCCGGAATATGCTGTCGGAAGTTCTTTGTAAGTCCCGCGGATCACGCCATTCTCCACCGCCAGATATCCATGTTCCAGGACTTCAAATCTGCCCCTCTCAGGGGTATGAATGATATTTCCTCTGTATAGTTCCATAACGCTACCTGCTTTCTCGGAAATAAGCGACACCCAGACTCTCCGGCTCTCCCACAGTACGTTTTTTATTAAATGCACCCAGACACATGATCAGGATTGTCATGAGATAGGGTAACATATCAAAGAAATACTGAGAAATCGGCAGGTTGTATTTCTGCAGATAGATTCCCAGAATCGTTAGGATGCCGAACAGCATGGCTCCCAGGAAATCATTTTTCACACTCCAGTTGGTGAAGATAACCAGTGTCACGGCAATCCATCCTTTTCCTCCTACGATATTATTCTGCCACGTAGGAATCGTCACCAGACAGATATAAGCTCCACCAATGCCGCATAAGAATCCGGATATCAGAACGCTTAAATACTTATACTTCGTGACATTGATCCCCAGCGAATCCGCGGTTCCCGGATTCTCACCGATGATTCGGAGATTCAGTCCGGCGTTGGTCCTGCTCATGAAGATCGTAACCGCGATCACCAGAATATAGCTGAAATATACCAAAATGTTCTGTTGGAAAAAGATTTTACCGATCACAGGAATATCTCCCAGTACCGGAATCTTGATATTACTGAATACTGTCAGAACACTGTCCGGAAGTCTGCTTCCCATATAAGAATTACCTACAAAATTGGCAAATCCCCCACCGAAAATAGAAAGCGTCAGACCGGTAACCGTCTGATTACAGCGAAGGGTGATGGTCAGAAATCCAAACAACAATGTACCTACGGCACCTGCCACGCCTGCTGCCAGTAATGCCAGCCAGGGATTGCCGGTGCGGGATCCGGTGATAAATCCCATAACTGCGCCGATTAACATGACTCCTTCTACGCCCAGATTCATGTTGCCGCATTTTTCTGTAATGGTCTCTCCTACGGTTGCATACAGGATCGGAGTTCCAACTGACAATCCTGCTACCAGAATTGCTATCAACTCTGTCATTTTGCCATCTCTCCCTTCCTTGAACGATCAATACTTACAGAATATCTGGTAAAAAATTCACTGCCGGTCACGCAAAACAACACGATACCCTGAATAATAATTGCAATATCCTGCGGAATCTGAAATACGGTCTGCAGATATCCGGCACCCTCTGTCAGTCCTGCGAACAGAAAAGATACGAAGAGGATGGCTATGGGATTCAATCCACTTAACCATGCGATCAAAATTGCGGAAAATCCAACATTATTGCTGACACCGGTATGTAAGGTATGTTCCACCCCGGATACCTGGATCATTCCTACCAGTCCACAGATGGCTCCACTCAGCGCTACCATGCCGAACAGAATTTTATTTTTTTTGAAGCCCAGATAATTGGCTGTATCACTGCTCTCACCGATGATTTTCATCTGGAAGCCCAGCTTTGTGTATTTGAATAATACATAGGTTGCAATGAGAATCAGCAGCATAATGTAAAATCCAATATGTATCCCGAACAGTTCTGGAAGTGTAGCGGAATCTTCAAAGGTGGCGATCTTGGTAAAACCAAATGCCTTAGGATCCTTCCATAGGCTGTACTGCAGATAAGTGATCCACTGTGTTGCCACGTAATTGAGCATCAGGGTAAGGATCGTTTCGTTGACTCCCAGTTTGATCTTGAAGATTGCCGGAAGCAGGATCCATACCGCACCCATGAAGATTGCAGCCAGTGCCATCAGCAGAAGGACCAAAGGTTTCGGCAGCTGATTGTAGAACAAGGCAATACCGGTAGCGGCAAAAGCACCCATCATAACCTGTCCCTCTGCACCGATATTCCAGAATTTCATCCGGTAAGCATAGGTGACACCGATGGCACACAACGCCAGCGGCACTGTCTTGACCAGCACATAGCGGATCGAATACAGTGAGCCGAAAGCTCCGATCATCATCTGTTTATAAATGCCAAAGACAGGATATTGCAGAATGCCGATCAGGAGAGAGATCAATGCTACCGCAACGACCAGTGACAGCAGTTTGATTCTGATCCGTTCTTTTTTACTGCACTCCATTTTTTCTGTTAATCTAACATGCATCCTTCTTCACCTCATTTCCCACCATCATCTGTCCGATTTCATCCTTGGTGGCTTCTTCGGCGTTTACCGTTCCCATGATTTTGCCTTGGCAGATGACCATAATCCGGTCGGAAAATGCCATCAGATGATCCAGATCCTCACCGACAAATATGATCGGAATGCCGGTCTGCTTCAGATCATCCAGCAGATCATAGATCAGATGAGTCGTCTGGGTATCCAGTCCTCGTACGGGATATGCCACGATCAGCATATCGATATCGCGCTTCATTTCACGTCCTAAAAGAACTTTTTGAATATTACCTCCGGACATTCTCTTCACAGGGTATTCCGTTCCCATACTCTTGATGTCCAGTTCTTTCACCAGTTCATCACATAATTTCTTACCCTCGGCCTTTTTATAGAAAATACCTTTCTGCTCATCCAGGAAACGCATATTCACGTTATCCACCATATCCATGGAACCTACCAGTCCCATCGTCAGTCGGCTCTCCGGAACAAATCCCACTCGCAATTTTGCAGTATCCAGAATTGCCTTATCCGCATGAGCCTTCAGCACATCCTCGCCCTTGAAAATAATGGATCCGGTAGATACCGGAAGCAATCCTGCTAAAATCTCACACAATGGCTTCTGTCCACTGCCGCCGACACCTGCCACACCGAGGACCTCCCCTTTCCGGAGATAAAAACTGACATTATCCAGTACCTTTACCTTATATTTATCTTCATAAGTCACATTGGACACCAGTAACAGAGTGTCTTTCTCCGTGCTGGTGCAGGGTGTCCGTCTGATATCATAGTGCACCGTCTTGCCAACGATCAGGTTGGTCAGTTCCGGAATAGAAATATCGCTGCTGTTTACCGTGGTAATCATCTTACCGCTGCGCAGAACGGTGATTCTGTCACTGATCTCCATGATCTCATTCAGCTTATGGGTAATGATGATCACGGTATGACCGTTGGCTTTCATGGTCCGGATCACATCGAAAAGCTTTTTCGTTTCCTGAGGCGTCAGAACGGCAGTCGGCTCGTCCAGGATCAGCAGATCTGCTCCCCGATATAAGACTTTCACGATCTCCACGATCTGCTTCTCGCTGATACTCAGATCCTTGACCAGCTTATGCAGGGGCACTTCCATTCCTGTCTGCTCCAATAACTTTTGAATCTTCTCCGTTACTTCTTTTTTGTTTACAAACAGTCTGTGGGAGGTTCCACCTATGATATTTTCCAAAACAGTCATATTTTCTACCAGTTTGAAATGCTGATAAATCATTCCCACGCCCTTTTTCAGAGCATCATTAGGGGAATTCAATTCGACCTTTTCTCCATTGATATAGACATCACCACTGGTCTGCTTGTATACACCGGCTACCACATTCATCAAAGTACTTTTCCCGGCACCGTTTTCGCCGATCAGGGCATGTACTTCTCCCTTACGAATGGAGAGGTCCACATCCTCATTGGCATAAAAGTTGCCGAATTTTTTGGTGATCTTTACTAATTTCAAGGCCAGTTCTTCCATTTTTACACCCTGCCTTTCCGGAAAGGCATCCCCAAAAGGGGATGCCTCAGAAATTTTCTTACTTTTATTTCATATTTACTGCTCGATCTTACCTACAACACCTTTTACGAAATACATCATGCTGGTCAGATCCTCATCTGTCAGTGTAGTTCCGTCTTCTACTACAATACTGCCATCCTGACCATAAATAGGACCTGCGAAGATATTATAAGAACCATCAATGATCTTCTCCTTGTACTCTTCTACCAGTGCCTTAGCTTCCTCGGGAACCTTATCAGAGTAATCGGTAAGAGTTACTGTACCGTCTGCAAGACCTCCCCAATAGTTACCCTTAGTCCATGTACCATCCTTAATAGCAGTCAATGTAGGTACATAATAAGCTCCCCAGTTAAAAGCAGAAGAAGTCAGATAAGAAGTAGGCAGCAGACCGGAGACATCAGTAGTATAACCGATTGCATATACATTGGGGTTCTCCTCTGCGGGCATCAAGGATGCGGAGGTGGTTTCATGGCAGGTCAGGATATCACAGCCGCTGTTGATCAATGTCTGTCCTGCTTCCTTCTCTACGGAAGCATCATCCCATGTATGTGTCCATGCAACCTGTACTTCAATATCCGGATTTACTAACTGTGCACCCAGGGTATATGCATTGATCTGACGGATGACTTCCGGCATCTCGTAAGCTGCCACATAACCCAGCTTACCGGTCTTAGACGTTGCTCCTGCTACGATACCTGCCAGGAATCTGGATTCATACTGACGACCCAGGAAATCATAATAGTTATCTTCATTGACATATCCACCACAATGAAGGAAGGTTACATCCGGATACTGCTTGGCCATCTCATCGAGATAGTCCATGTAGCCAAAAGAACATCCGATGACAACATCCGCACCCTGGTTGATGAAGTCCTGCATTACCTTTTCACTGTCCTGTGTGGTAGGTACGTTTTCTTTATAAATAGTCTTAATTCCTGCATCTTCTACCGCAAGGCGGCCTCTGTTATGCTCATAACCCCAACCGGCATCATCTACATAGGAGTCAAAGATAAATCCGACAATAAATTCATCCGGATCTGTGGTCTCTGCAGAAGTAGTATCTACGGATGCGGTTCCACTTTCCTGTGCCTGCGCACCGGTCGTAGCTGCAGTACCGGCAGGCTCCAGATCGGAGCAGGCTGTCATGCTGATAATCATAGTAACTGCTAAAATAGCGCTCAGAATCTTCTTTTTCATAATGTCCCTCTTTCTGTACGGCTTAGATTTGTCTGTCAGAGGTTACCGTACGGCCTTCTGACTATTTATTTAAATCTCCCTCTTTACACGGTCCAGCTTCTCTTCCACGCTGTGATAAAATCCGTCCAGTGAATTCAGAGAGGAAAATTTACCCTGATGATATACCACCTTGCCATCTACTATGGTGGTCTCTATATTTTGAATCGTTGATGAGTATACTAGGCTTGCCAACGGATCATGGCAGGGGAACGAAGTCAGCTGATGAGGATTGAACACGATCAGATCTGCTTTCTTACCCTCTTCTATGGAGCCGATCAGATGATCCATCTTGATGGCTTTGGCTCCCTCGATCGTAGCCGCTCTTAAAATCTGTGGTGCCGTAAGGATCGCTGCATCCCTGTAATTTGCCTTTTGGGTCACGCAAGCCATTTTTAAAGTTTCCAACATATTTGTGGTATTATTGCTTGCCGCACCATCAGTACCAAGAGTCACTCTTACGCCCTTTTGCAGGCATTTTACAGTAGGTGCGTATCCGGATCCCAGATACATGTTTGCCATAGGGTTATGGGAAATACTCACACCGTGCTGCGCAAACAAATCGATTTCATGGTCTGTCAGGTTGACACAATGAACTGCCAAAAATCTGTCTGTCAGGAATCCGATCTCCTCCAGGAGATCTACCACGTTCTTGCCGTAGTAACGGTTTGTCATCTCATTATCAACTTCCGTTTCCTGAATGTGCATGGAGTAATTGACTTTTTCACTGTTACAATACTCCAGCATTGTCTGGTAGCCTTCCTTCGTGGTAGACCAGGTGACATCAGGTCCGGTCCAGATCTGTAACATATCGGATTTTCCCTGATACTGTCTTACCAGAGCATCTACTTTTTTCATCGCCATTGCCGCATCCTCCAGGAAGCATTTCGGCATTCCGTATTCCAATCCGGTATCCTGAAAAGTACGAATAAATACGCTGCGGATACCAATGTCCTGCATTCCCTGAATTACGGCATGTGCCAGTTCTTCCGACTGTGTCGTATAGAAAAATTCACTCAGGGTAGTACATCCACTCTGCAATGCTTCCATGGAAGCTAGTCTTGCTGCTTCGTATTGCAGATCACTTCCGATCTTCTCCCCATAAGGCAGTGCGGACAGATTTAGCCATTCGATCAATCGGTGATCTGCACCCAGCCCCTTTAATAATGACTGGAAAATATGAATGTGTGTGTTGACAAATCCGGGGAATACCGCTTTACCGACTCCTTCCAGAATCTCTTTCGCATCTTCGGTAATTACTTCTCCCGCACGGTAAATTTTTTTGATTTTTCCATTCTCCACCGCAATACTTGCATGAGTAAGAATTTCGTCCTTATCGTTTACCGTATATACTGTGACATCACGGATCAATAAGTCCATAGTTCCATCTCCTTTACAGTTATATTTTCTATTTTGGTGGGATAGGAAAATAGAGAAAACTATAAATAATGAATTTTGAGAAAACAAAGAAACAAAAAAGGAGCTGATATCATTATCAGCTCCTTCGCTTGTTTGACTCGATGTTTTGTTTTATTGAAATGCATTATAGCATAGCTTATTGTGCGTGAACATATAAATTATTTACATAATTTTTAATAATTTGTCATTATTTTTCTACAAATTTTGACAAAAGATACTTGCCGGTGCCTTCTTTGGGAATATCTCGTTATTCCGAATCTGCCCGCCAGATGTATTCCGGCACTTTGCCAAGTTTCTTATCCGCATCCAGCCCATAGGCTTCGATGCACTTTCTCAAATACGCCGGATTCGCCTGTTCGATCTTATACCTCTCGTACCTATGCCTCTTGTAATACTCCCGCTCCTTCGTCTCCATATAGGTATTCCTGTATTCATCCGTAGATATCGCCACTTCACAATTCTTTTTCAGATAATCAAATATCGTCATTTTCTCTTTCCTCATCTGATGTAACTGTATGTGTTTTCTGCCATAGACGGTCATGGCACTCCGCCAGCCTTTGCACCTGCTTTCAAGGCTTTTTTACAGACAAACTGCAGTTCATCCCAATATGCAGACTTTTGATTATACACGCTTATTCTCTTTTGCTTTTGCTATACTGGCGATATCTCCCACTCCATTCAATACCATTGTCGGAAGATAAGCATAAGTTTTGAGTGTGTCCTTCGTTGAACATCCAGAGAGAACCAATACAGTAGACATACCACTTTCCATTCCTGAAATCACATCTGTATCCATACGGTCCCCAACCATTACTGCTTCTGCTGAATGACATCCAAGCATATTTAATCCGGTTCTCATCATCAGTGGATTCGGTTTTCCACAGAAATATGCCTGTGTTCCTGTTGCCATTTCTATAGGTGCAATCAATGCACGACAAGCAGGAGCAATGCCGTTCTCAATCGGTCCGGAAACATCTGAGTTTGCTCCGATCAGCTTTGCACCTTTCAGAACTAAATTCGTTGCTTTTGTTAATGTATCCAATGAATAGGAGCGTCCCTCTCCCACAACAACATAATCCGGATTTACATCATTCATTGTGATACCTACATCATAAAGTGCATTTAACAGGCCGGCTTCTCCTATCACAAATGCCGAACATCCTGCCGCCTGTTCTTTTAAAAATGCGGCTGTTGCCAATGCACTGGTATAAAAATGTTCTTCTGGCACATCAAGTCCCATCCTAGCCAGTTTCTGATTTAATTCTCGTGGTGTATATCCACTGTTATTTGTCAAAAATAAATATTCTTTCTTTTCATCATGTAGCCACTGAATGAATTCTGGAACACCTGGCAATATCTGATTACCATGATAAATTACACCATCCATATCACAGATAAAGCCTTTTTTCTCATTAAAATCAATTACTGATTTTCCCATATTCATATATGTCCTGCCTTTCTTTCTCTTTAGAGTATGCCTTGTTCTTTCACTTCAGAAAAATCTGTTTTCTACGACCATTTTAACATTGTATCATCCATGCATAAAATCAAATCTGCATATCCTTCACACATGTACTTCGATAATCACTTGGCGAAATTTTATATCTTTCCTTGAATACCCGGTTAAATGTCCTCTGGCTTTCAAATCCACTATCCAGGCAAATATTTGTAATAGAATCGCTCGTATTTTCCAAGCGATGACATGCATAGTTCAACCTTGCATCATTAAGATACTGATTGAAATTTCTATGAAAGATTTTGGAAAAGAGTCTGGATAAGACATATTTACTCACGCCCAGGTCTTTTGCCATTTCTTCCAATGATAACTTTTTCTTGAAATTTGCTGATATATAGGAAACCGTCTGGTAAATAAGGTCTTTGCTCCCCACATGACTCTTCTCTACTAGATTCAGTTTTCCTATGCAGCGCGCAAACACAATTTGAAGATATGCCTGTGCAACAGTAATATCCGACTGTTCTGTCTCTAAAATTGCATTTATAACCCTATATACCTCCGGTTCAACATTTTCCGCTTTGATGATCGGGTATTCAGGAGCCATGGATTGCATGATATCTGCAAATTTGGCAATCGTAAATGGCGATGCAATCAGATAAGTTGCTTTATTTACACCGGGTGTCAGTACCTGATAGTGATGAATAACATCTGGAAATACAAAGCCTATATCTCCTTTATCCATATGATATAGTTCCTGTCCGACACCAAGCTCTAATGCTCCACTTGTTACACAAACGATCTCCAGTGCATTATGAAGATGTGGTTCGATATGTTTTGACTTCCTATTTATTGCTATGATCTCCTCTTTTGTGTCAACATATTTTAATTGCATGAAATACTCCCCTTTGCAACATTTGTCTATATCTTCTTTCGATTTGGCAAGTAATTCTTTTACACCTATCTTATAATCAACTTGTAAATAAGGAAAGGAGGAATTACAAATGAGCAATCTTAAAAAATATCTGAATAACCTTTTAGTATTCTACGCTGAATATTTTGAGCATCCATACCATGTATAAATACTAAAAGGACTATTTTGTGAAAACTGAATATTTTTTCTGAGACCATTTCACAAAAACGAGGTGGTCCTTTTTTATTTTCAAAATACAGTTCTATCACTTTATATATAGAAAAACCACTGTCTCATCGAGCAGCTACCAGACAACGCTTTTCCCTGTCAATTCTAATTCATGTCCGATTTATCTGTTACTTCATCTGCAGCAATTCCTTTTTCTGCTTTCAGTTTTTTATTTGCATCTTCAACATTCATTCTTGAAAGTGCAAACATAATCAATACATCAAAGATTAACGGAAGCCAAAGATACATGAACTGCATCATATCAAGTGCAGACTGTGGCTGAGTTGCATTTGTTCCGACATATCCACTGAGCTCAAGCATCCATCCAACAACAGCGGTTCCAATACCTCCACCGATTTTTACACCAAGAGAAGTACAAGAGTACATCGTTCCATCAATTCTCTTTCCCTGTGTAAGATACGTGTATTCAGAGCAGGATGCAATAACAGCATTCATATCTCCCTGCCATGGTCCCTGACCTAAGGCTGCAAGAGCTGTAAACGCCATCATCAGCGGAACACTACCCATATATCCGGCAACAACAACAAGTGCTCTACCGATGACTGCTAAGACATAACCTCTTAAGTTCAGTTTATACATGCCTTTCCACTTACCAACTAATGTCGGTGTAAAAATCAGGGCAATAATCAGTGGAATATTTACTGCCCATGCAAATTGTCCAAACAAATTCTTATTTTTCAGTACCCATGTCATGTAATAAATGCCAGCTCCAATCATGGCACCATATAACTGCTGTAAAATATATGTTCCACAAATCATCATGTAATATTTGTTTTTGACAAGAAGCTTGAATGCCTGTACCATTCCATACTTTTCATTATCATTCTTTACTTCTCCTTCATTAAGTTCCTCCTCCGGAAGTTCCTTAACAGAAAGTGCTGAAATCGTATTTACGACCAGACCAATGATTGCATAGATAATAGCAACCGTTCTCCATGCCGCAGCATCTCCACCGCATTTATCTACAAATCCAACTGTAATCGCCTGAATCAGAAGACTTGTTGAAAATGCAAAAATAAAACGGTAAGATCCCATCTGTACACGCTCTTTGCTGTTCTTTGTAATCAGTGACGTAAGTGCTGAGTAAGCAATATTGTTTGCTGTATAAAACACGCCATTTAACAGTGTATATGAAATGAAGAACCATGCATATTTAGCCGTTGTTCCCAAACTGACCGGTACTGTAAAGCAGCAGACCAGCGTAATGGCACAACCAATATATCCGTATAGCATCCATGGCTTCGCTTTTCCCATTTTACTGTGTGTTTTGTCAATCATTGATCCAAAAAATATATCCGTGAAACCATCAAATAGTTTTGATACGGCAATCAGGGTACCTACGACACCTGCAGCAAGTCCTACTGAGTCCGTCAGATAGACCATCATAAAAGATGTCAGGAACGCATAGACTACATTACCTGCGATATCACCCGAACCATATCCGATTTTGTTATACCATTTTAAATACTTTTTTTCTTCCATAGAATTCTTTTGCTCCT
>SAMEA3663023__coassemble_617_pt1 | contig 67575 bp, 62 predicted proteins | sample SAMEA3663023__metabat2_low_PE_007 | metagenome-assembled genome bin SAMEA3663023 (sample SAMEA3663023) | pig gut metagenome | biome: pig gut; feature: pig-associated habitat; material: faeces | place: France | collected 2012 | reverse complement strand
CAGCGGCAACTCTGATATCTTATCATGACCGCTTTCGTTTGTCAACAACTTTTTTGATTTTTTCAAATCTTTTTTCCAACCGAAAAACTTCGTTTCTGCGGTGGGTTTTCATACTACCATATTGTTTCCTGCTTTGTCAACAACTTTTTACATTTATTTTTCAAAGCATTTACAATGGCATAAAAGGCGTAAAAAAAGAAATCTCAATCTCTTAAGATTCTTCTCTTACTTCCTATTGGTAGTAAACGGAGAAAGAGGGATTTGAACCCTCGCGCCGGTTGCCCGACCTACACCCTTAGCAGGGGCGCCTCTTCAGCCTCTTGAGTATTTCTCCATAATCTGAAAATCGTCTCTACCAATATGTTATTGGCGTCATTTCGTGACGCAAAAATTATTATACATAAGGTCTATGTGTTTGTCAATTGCTTTTTTTATTAATTGTAGATATTGTTTATAAATATTCTTTAATAGCTTCTTCAATCCTGGATTTTACAAGATCTGCAATTTCCGGAGTCTTTAATTGTTTATATTCTTCATAGCAGATTGGTTTCAGATAAATCAATTTTACAGTTACCGGGGCTATGGACTTTTCATCAAAAGGTTTGTATGAATCAATCAGAGCACAGGGAACAATGGGGCATTTAGCCCTGACCGCACTTTTGAATGTCCCTCCCTTAAACGGAAGCAGCTGATTTCCCATGCGACTTCTAGTTCCTTCCGGGAAAATCAGAAAGTTTCTTCCCTTCTTTACTTCTTCGGTCATCTGATTGATTACCTGAAGAGACTGTTTAATGTCTTCTCTGTCTATTGCAATTGCATGCAAAGCCTTAAATACCTGCTTTAACAGTATTACGTTACTGACTTCCTTTTTATATACCACAGAAAAAGGAACCGGACAGGATTCCAGAAAAACAAGCGCATCAAACATTCCCTGATGATTCGGGAAAAAAATAAAACCATTTTCTTTGGGAATATTTTCCATCCCATAGCTTTCTATTTTTACTCTTCCGGCCCGATTGGCTGCCTTAGTTACTTTTTTAATAAATGCATAGTTTTCTTCCAGATTGAAGTTCTTCCGGGTTCCCAACCACCAGATACGCATCAGATAATACGGTACTTTATAAAAAAGTCTTACTACCATTAATATAATTCTGTACATATGTTATCTCCAGTTGCCTCACTCCCGGCAATACTTCTTCGTCGCCGTCTCATATAGATTATTACCCTGTGCATCAATGACTACGATTACCGGGAAATTGTTGACCGTCAATCTACGAATAGCTTCTGTGCCCAGATCATCATAAGCAATCACTTCCGACGAGGTAATTGACTTTGACAATAATGCGCCTGCGCCTCCTACTGCAGCAAAATAAACAGCTCCGTTGCGAACGATCGCATCCGCTACTTCCTTTGACCTTTTTCCCTTTCCGATCATTCCTTTCAGTCCAAGATCAAGAAGTCTCGGTGCATACTTATCCATTCTGCTGGCTGTGGTCGGTCCTGCAGATCCTATTTGTCTGCCCTCTCTGGCAGGAGACGGTCCCATATAATAGATCACATTATTTTCCATTTTCAGCGGAAGTTCTTCTCCTCTGTCCAGAGTCTCCTGCATTCTCTTGTGCGCTGCATCTCTTGCCGTATATATTGTGCCTGTTAAATATACATAATCCCCCGCCTTTAATGAGTGGGCGTCTTTCTCACTAAGTGGTACATTTACGTATCTGTCCATACTGTTTTCTCCATTGCTTTGTCATCCGGGATATCAGATTTCTCTGACTGCGTGTCTGTTCACATGGCAACATATATTTACCGCAACCGGTAATCCGGCAATATGGGTTGCATATGTGTTAATATTTACCGCAAGTGCCGTTGTTGTCCCTCCCAATCCACCGGGACCTATGCCGGTTCTATTGATCTTCTCCAGCATCTCTTCCTCCAGTTCTTTTACATAAGGGATCTCAGAGTGTTTATCAATCGGTCTGGTCAGAGCCTCCTTCGCCAGCAAAGCACATTTTTCAAAAGTGCCGCCGATACCCACTCCCACCACCATCGGCGGACAAGCATTCGGTCCGGCATCCTTTACGGCAGTAAGGATTGCGTTTTTCACACCTTCTATTCCATCCGCCGGCTTCAGCATAAACACCCGGCTCATATTTTCACTTCCAAAACCTTTCGGTGCAACAGTGACAGTAATGCGGTCTCCGGGAATAATACTGTAATGAATGATTGCCGGTGTATTATCCCTGGTATTTTCACGATAAATCGGATCTCTTACCACCGATTTACGCAGATATCCATCCACGTATCCGCGGCGAACTCCCTCGTTCACAGCATCTTCCACATTTCCACCTACAAAATGAACGTCCTGACCTACTTTCAAAAACACCACGGCCATACCGGTGTCCTGGCAGATAGGAATCATATCTTTCTCTGCAATTTCCATATTTTCCTGTAGCTGACTCAGAATCTGTCTGCCTAAAGGAGCCTGTTCCCGATTTTGTGCCTCGGTAAAAGCAGTCTTCATATCTTCCGACAGATAATGATTGGCCTCGATACACATTTCACTGATATTTTGCGTCAAAACGCTCACATCTACTGTTCTCATACTCTCACCATGTTATTCTGTAATTGTTCTGCGAACCTCTTCCAGTTCTTCCGGTGCGCTCTCTCCCGGTGTCCATAAAATCTTCTGTCCGTCATTCACATAGCGGGGAATCAGATGCATATGAAAATGCTGTACTGTCTGTCCAGCTGCTTCTCCATTGTTCTGAACAATATTCAAGCCGTCGCAGTTCAATTTTTCCTTCATTTTTATCGCAAGCTTCTTCGCAATGACAAATACTTTCGATGCTGTCTCATCCGACAATTCATATAAGTTATCCGCATGCTCCTTGGGTAAAATAAGAGCATGACCCTTTGTTGCCGGTCCAAGGTCCAGAATTACTCTGAAATCTTCGTCTTCGTACAATGTTTTGGAAGGAATATCTCCATTCGCAATTTTACAGAAAATACAATCCTCTTTTTTCATCTTTCTCGCTCCTATCTGTTTATCTATCCTTTTCCTCAAACGGAAATGCCTGATCCAAGGTTCTCAAAATACGGAAATCCCCTTTCATGCGCTGCATAACGCCGGACATAAATGCTCTCTGAAAAGTCATTCTTCCATTTATAATATCTTCCATTGCAGCTCGGTTCATAGACATCTCAACATCGTGTTTTTCGGTTTCTCCGTAGCCGCATTCCACAGAGGTCCCATTCACTGCAATCCACATAGGTGCTTTCTTTTCTTCTATTATAATAGTATAAATTGCTTCAAAACCCGGTTGTGGAACAAATGCCTTCTTAAATTCACTGAGATATTCTTCTTCACCATCTGCTCCGTTATTATCCAGCATTCCACGGAACATGCTGGTAAGCTCCTGAATATCCTCTTTCTGCCTCTGCACATAACTGTCATCCGACACATACTCCGACAGCTGCTCCGTCTCCTGCGGCGTAAGATTAATGGATTTCGGAATTGTAATTTTCTGTCTCATCACCTTATTACTGGCCGGAAAACTGGCCAATTTCTGATTGATGGTGCGATACATGTTCTCCGCTTTTTTCTCGATAATATGGCCATACTGCTCATTCATTTCCAAAGACACAGTATTCTCTATATATCCGCAGATTCCACTGCAGGGCAGTCCACCCAGAATCTCCCATGCCGTAGCCAGGTTCAGTTTACCTTCCCTCTCTCCATATGTAGTAGACATTACTACCGGACACATATAAATACCGGCAATGGCTTCCTTATCACCATATAGCCAGCAGGCATCCAGAAATTGCTGCATATAGCCGCCAATACCGTACCATTCCACTGTAGTTGCCAGGATAATACCGTCTGCTTCTTTTAGCGTCTGCGGCAATGTTGTAATGTTTCTCTTGCCATCATAGAGGTTATACCGCTCCACGTGTACACGCAGCTCCTCCAGGACTTCCTGCATTTTGTTGATGACATAAATGGTAGGATCATCAATAATCCCCCGTCCTCCGTAATAGATATTGATATTCAAGTCTACACCTCTCGATTTCTTTTTTGCTTTCTTATCATACAGAGCAATGCCCCTGCCAGGAAACCGGTCAAAAGCCCGCCCACATGCGCTGCATTGTCCACGTTCTGCGCCGTGAATCCATTATAAAGAGATAACGCAATCATCAGTATTACTCGTTTGGGTGTAACATCCGGCATAGATCTCCGATCCAGTAAAATCCATGCCAACAACACTCCGTCCAAGCCGAAAATCGCACCGCTCGCCCCTACCGAAGCAATTCTTTCCATTGCTATCACCTTATAAATCAGAGAACAAATATTGGCGCCGATCCCGGATAATAAATACAGAATCAAAAACTGTAAATGCCCTGTTACTTTTTCTATCATTGCTCCCAGAAAAAACAGGATTACCATATTATTAAAAAGGTGCTCTATGCCCGCATGTAAAAAAGTGGATGATAAAATTCTTCCATACTCCCCATACCGCAACACGGCTACTGCGTCCAGTTCGCCTATATTATATAACAGATCCCCCGTAAAAGTACATATCAGATACACAATAACATTGATTACCACAAGTGTTCCGCACACAATAGGAAGGTTCTGTCTTTTTTGCATCTATCCTGTTCCTCCGGAAATGATCATCCTTAATATCAATATCTAAAATGTACCACTGTTTCCGGCATTGCGTCAACCAAAAGGATGTCATACTTATATCAACGGTATATCAATGTCCTTTTTCCAAAGGTTATCTCATCACCCTCTTCCAATTTTCTTTTCTCATAAGGCTGCATGCGAAGCCCATTTTTGAAAGTTCCATTCGTGGAATTCATATCTTCCAGATAATATCCGTCTTCTTCTTTTACAATTCTGGCATGAAGTCTGCTGATCGACAGATCCTCCAGTACCAGATCCGCCTCTCCCCTTTTCTTGCCTATTGTATAAGCTTCCTGGTCCAATGTTGCGATCAGTGATCCTTCTTCCGTCAACAATCGATGTTTTATTTCACGCATTGCCGACTGTTCTCCCATATATACAGTCCGACCCATATCTTCCTCTTCATATGCCGTTTCCTCTGCTACCGCATATCCGTTCATGGTCAGTTGCAGATTTCTGCTATAATTTTCCCTTTCTTGTTTCTCTTTCTTTTTGCGGTTTTCCCATAATGCAAATAAACTCTTTTTCTCACCTGTCGTTCGATTTTCTTCCCGTTTATTCTCTATTTTTTCTTCTGCCGGCAAAATATCCTCCGTCTTCTGTTGTATCATTTCCTCTTTTGTATGTTCTGTCGGATCGATTCCGGAGATCCGCAGGCATTCCGCATCTTCATAAATTTTTTGCTGCAGATACACTTCTCCGGCCGTCTCATACTGTTCATATGCCTTATACAAATATTCCACCATTTCTTCATCCTGGTAATCAATATGTTCTATCAGGTATTCCAGTAATTCATGAAAACCGGTCTCCTGCCTGCAATAAGGAATATATATGAAATAGAAATCATTCTTTTCCAAATCCTGATAGATATGCTGTGGAAACCATACAATATTGCTCTCCTCCAATAAAAAGCGGGACATTTCCTGTCGGACTCTTCTCATGCTCCACAAAAAATCAGTCAGCCACTGTCTGTTTATCACCTTTTTATCAAAAAGCTGTGCTATATTCTGTCTAGATGTAATGTCATAATACAAATAGGCATTTCCATCAATATATCGCAGGCTGCATGGGAGCAATCCCTTGATTCCTCCCCGGCTGATCATACAATATTGATATCTTTTTTCCTCTGGCTTTTCTCCCAGAGCCATTCTTTCATAGTTTGCATTCAGGCTTCGAATATATTCTGTATTTATCATAGCTAAACTTTCCCTTCTTAATTATTTTCTTCCGTATTATCCCTTTTGTTCTGTACATTTCTGCTTCTTCTCAGCCAAAATACCGGCGAAATCCTATCTGCTTGAAAAGAAGCTTTGGCACTCCAATATTTTTCTTGCGTTCCCATACCGGCAAAAGGATATCTGAGTCGTCCTGTTTTTTCAAGAATGACATCGTTTTTTTCCAGATTCCACAATGGGTCCTCATTCTCCCACGCAATATATTTCTCCTCGTCAAAATGCAATGCTTTCTTCTGCATATAGTCATTCAGCTGCTCTTTTGTGAGTGTCCACTTACTTCCGCTGAGAACGGTCGCTTTTCCTATATCCTGTTCCAACAGGCATCTGTCATATTGAAAAAGTAACAAATAGGTCATTAATAAAATAACTGACAGAATTATCGGGTAAAGAATTGCAGCTTCTACTGTAAAATACGCATCAGACTCTTTTTTCATAATTACATTTCCTCCGGTTTTATATCATCCAGGTGGTTAAATAAGCCAAAAATAAAAAAGGAATGTACGGAATACGCCTTTTTCGATCCCGTCTAAGCATATAAAGAATCATAGAATACAGAAATATATAAATAAGGCTCAGACAAAATATCAGCAATGCCTGTCCATCTCTGCATATACTTCCCAACTGGATCAATACAATGCCGTCCGCCATGCCGATTGCTTCCGTCATCTTTGTCAGTAGAAGCAATATTATCCCCGGTACCGTTTCTACAATAATCCCTGTTTTCCAGCCCATTATGCAGATATCTGTTATGACAAGTAAGCTTCCTAAAAACAACAGCCATACCGGAATTGTTCTTTTCCGAATATCACACAGGCTTATTTTTCCGAGATAAACACTCCATATGATTTTTTCCACCCAAAATACCATTTTGTTTTACCTATCTTTCGAATTGTTTCCCCTGCATCTGCTACACACTTCATATTTGAAAGCTTCCTCTTTGGGAATTTTTTTTACTGTCCGTTTTAATCCGGGACAATCCCGCCGGCTGTGATAACATTCTCCGTTTTCCGAAACGAAAAATAGCAGTCCTCCTGTCGGATGCGGTATTTTGTCTGTGCATTTTTCACATGGTCTGTACTCCCGCAGAGCCTCTGTCGCTTCCACCACACGGACGGATAGCCGAATGTGCGTACATTCTCTGTTCGTATGGTATACTCTACCGTTTTCCGTAACATATATATACTCTTCGTCTTCCGCCTCCGGAATTTCATACCCGTTCCACATATGGCCATAATAACGATTGGCCATTCGAAATTTTTTGAATCCTGACAGTTGAGATATTCCCACAATCCTATAAGTCATATTGATTGTATAAATGTCACCTTCAATATCGCTCTCCAAGAACTGTAATCCATCACTTCCTCCGTCCAAAGGTGACATTTCCAGATATTCCTCTCCCAGCTGTTCTTCGATCTGTTCCTTGACATAAGTATAAGATACGGCAACTGCCTCCAGTCTGTGATCTGCAGAACCCTGCTGTCCCTCCGGTAATGCACCGTAGACACCGATCTGCCGCCCGGCATTCCACAATGCCACTTCCAGATTTCCGTGCAGCCTTATGATTTCTATGGCATTACCCATAGAAATCACAAAAAAGCAAAACAGGGGCAGCACCAGCGCTGCTTCTACCGTCATGCTTCCCCTGACGCAGGTCCTTTGGAGCATGGGCAGTGATATCCTCTTTATGTATTCAATGACTAATGATAATTTTGCGGGGAGAATTTTTTTACATGGGTTAAGAATATTTCTTATTTTCGGAGAAGGTCTCATGTGTTTTTGTTTCATAGTTGTCTTGCATTGTTCCCATAAAGAGGACATCACCGCCCACCTCCTTTTTACTCCGACATACCCGTCGCCGCTTCAAAAGACGTTATATAGGATTTCTGGCGTTCTATCTCAACACTATATCCATATCGGCTCTTCACCTTTACATTCATTTGAAGTTCCGCAATACATGCATCCAGACAAAAATTCTGATTCCCGGGGGTAACTCTGATATCCTGCTCCACAATATTCATTGCTCTGTAGGTGACGGTTCTTTCATCACAAAGCAACAAAAATATTCTCAGATAGTCCTCATAACCCAGATCCGTCACAGCATCCGCATCTCCGGAACGTCCCTCATCCGTCAGGTTTCCCTGTAATATCATCTGTAATCCGCAGTGCCAGGTGCTGTCACTTTTCAGTAAAGGTATTTTGTCTCCGGCAAGCATTGTTCTAACATCATACACGCTCTCCGCAAATGCCCACCCAAGTATCAATGAGATTGTAAACAATTCTCCTATTTCCGGAACCATCATAACTGCTGCCAGCGCTTCACCCAAAACTTCCGCAACCGCATATTTTTCTTCACTTCCGAACAAATAAGCGGCATTGACGGCTTCCCTGATCGCAAATATCCTGTTTATCACATAACGAAGATTTTCCCGGTCACTTTCTTCTCCTGCGATGATATATTCCACCTGATACCACAGCGGACTGGTTTTTTTCTCAGTACTATACCTTCCCATATATTTCAGCAGATACTCATGAAATAATATTCTTTCCTTCTCTTTTTCCCATTCCGTCTGGGATTGTAGCGCAATATTTCCCCGATTGATCTGATCTCGTTCCTCTCTCGCTTCTATGAATTGTTCTGTTTCTATTCTGCGATCTGAAATCTCTTCTTCGGGAAGCACCAGTGAAAGTATTCCGCTTTTCTTTTTTTCCTCCAATGCCTCTGTGGGATTTTCGATATGAATTACTTTTCCGTCAGCCGTTTCTCTTCCGTCGTATTCCCGGATCTGCGCATCCACGGTCTGTTTTTCTTCTTCTACACTGCGTTCCAACAGTCCACGGGATTTTATGGTCTTCACCCATTCTTTTATCTGTTGCAAAAATCCGATGCCGACATCATCTTCTATTGCGTCCACCGCCATTCTGCGAAAGACTTCTCCATCCCCATCGGTCACAAAAGCAGCCTTTGTCATTTCTGCTTTTTCTGCTTCCAGCGCAAAAAAATCACGATACAGAAATTTATCGAGGAAAATATCTTCCAGCGAAAAATTGTGATTCATATATTCCAGGAGGTGTTCTTCTGTCAATTTTGTCGTCCCATGCTCGGTTCCATAGGAACAATCTACTGCGAAAAGATTATACTGGGCGAATAACTCCCTGTGATATTCCGCCAAAATACTATCCATTCCTATGTCCATAACACATTCTGTTTCCAGGCAGATCCCCCGGTACCGGCAACCTTCTATCAACGCAAGGCACAGTGAAATCATCACTCCAAGTGTAAGCGCAAGATATATTGTCATGTATCCGTTTTCTTTCATAAGGGCATGCTCTTATATTTTTTTCGTTTGGCTGGTAATTTTATCGAAAATAGAATTAACGATCTCCGTAATCTTTTCCTTAAAGATCACTACAAGGCCCACCAGTACCACGATGATCAGAATCACCTCTACGGTTCCCATTCCATCCTCTTCTTTTATAAATTGTCGAAACGTTTTTAAATGATTCATATTTTTCTCCTTTTCTAAACTCCCACATTGGAAAACGCGGGAAACATAATTAAAATCATAACCACCAAGAGTAGCATTATCATTGGTAACAGTAATTTTGTAGATGCCTCCTCACATAATTTTCTGGCATTACGCATTCTCATTTCTTCTGCCTCTTTTGCCTCTTCGTGCAATTGCTGTAAAAGCATGGTGCTTCCTTTTTTTACATTTTGCGTAAGGAAAGTACTTAATCGGATATATTCCCGAACTCCTGTCCTTTTTCCAAATTTTTCATATGCCGCGCCCTCCGACACACCCATACGGATCTCACGGACTGCAATCAATAATTCTTCGTATGCTGCCTGTTCCTTTGCTCCTTTTTTCCGTTTCTGTTCATAATCTTCCGCTATCTTATTCACTGCAGCCCGTACCGTCAGTCCAGCTTCCAGATATAATGTTATTTTTTGCAGTATTTCCGGGTACTTCCTTTTTTCTTCCTGCTTCTTTTTCTCTACAAGCTCATGAATATCCCGATCTTTAAAGAAGAAGACTGCCGCAATCGTCACTAGCGTTCCCAACAATAATTGAAGCTCCGTCAGATTTCTCTGTCGCCACGATATCTTTTTACCGTCAATTGACTCAGGCAGCATAAAAGCTTCCTGCTCCGGATCTGACGTCTGTGCATTTTCCAGCATTTTTTCCAGAACAGCTTTTTCACTTTTGTCGATTACATCATTCTGATTTTTTACGGTAACCGACGTTTCTGTCTCCCCTTGGTATTCTTCATAAGTAAGTTCCGCTTTCAAGCGCACCGTGCTGTCCTGCTCCTGAGGATTTACTTTCCCCTCCGGACTGATAACATCCATGCGATCGCTCTTCCATGTAACTGTAAAAGGGTAATCATCATATTCCTCCTGCAATTGCAGATCCTCCCTGACACAGTCCAATGATTCATTCCCTCCGCAGATCAGGCCCGGCAATTCCTCCCGGAAAGCATCAAACAATTTCTGCAATTCCTCCTGACGGTATTTTCTGGGTTGTACTGTAAGCGCAAAGGAATATTGACTACCATCCTCTACTTTTCCGATAATAATATAGTCCTTGCTTCCGCTTCCGGAATCTGCCCTCTTCATCCAACCGTTTTTTATAGGATTACCTTCACTTTTTCCAAGTGTAACAAACAATATCAGAAGAATTCCCACGAAAAATATCATGAGGGACATTGTTAACTTCCTTACATAATACTCTGTAATGCGCTCCTCCTGATTTTCTCCGGGATATAAACGGCTCAGATCTGTCTTTACCCTGTCTCTTCCCGGAACCGGTATTTTCCACAGGTGCATTTTCTTGTATATTTTGAGCACTACCGGATAGCAGATCTCCACTACACCCTTTTTTCGTTCCATAGTATTCTCCCTTTAGAGACTTTCACCGATCCGTTCCATGATTTTCTCTCCTACGATATAGGCACACAAATAGATTGCAAGACATGCTGTCATTATGATATATCCGGTTATGTTATGATACAGCGATGCAAAATAACCCGGATATGTGACCCCTATATAGAATGAGATTGCAAAAGGCATCACTTCCATCACTCTCTGTTCCAGGCGTCTTCCCTGCAGTAATGTCATCATCTCCTGTGTCGTCTCCACTTTATCGCTGATCAGTTCTGCAGTATTTCGTATGATCTGCGATACATTGCCTCCTCCCCTTTTCGCCACGGAGAGTATCGTTGAAAACTGCTGAATCTCCTCACATCCGCTGCGTTCTGCCAGATCTCCTATCAGTTCCTCCAATGTGATATTTACGATCATTCCTCTGCGGATCAGTTCCAGTTCACCATACATTGCGGATCGTTCGCCAAAAAGCAGACGAATATCTTCTCTGCTCTCCAAGAAAGCATTTTCCACGGCGTATCCGGTTCTGAGCGAATTGGCAACCGCAAGAAGACATTCCTTGAACTGCACGGTCAGTTCCCATCGTTTTTTCTCCCTCTGTTCCCTGACACACTTCCGGAAATAAAGAATTCCCGGGAAAATAAAGAGAATGATAGCAAACACCGAACGATAGAAGAACCAGGAAAAAAAGAGAATTCCGGCTGTTGTGCGCAGCAAAGGATTCATCAATTCACGAAAGTCCGGCCGCTTTAAGTTTCCCTTCATGAAGCAAGCCTCCCTTTTTCTGTAATTTACCAACTACATTACCTTCGCTGCTCTCCCCCAGTTCTTCAAAGCAGTACAATGGATTCAGACGGATTTCGCCGTTCTCACAACCCACTACTTCTGTAATTTCCAACACTTTTCTGCTTTTATCCCGAATTCTCCCCAGATGCACAATAATATCCACGCCGGATGCTATCTGGTTGCGGATTGCCGGAAGCGGCAGATCCATTCCCATGAGTACCATATTCTCCAGTCTCGACAGCATATCGGCCGCGCTGTTTGCATGTCCTGTAGACATACTGCCGTCATGCCCGGTATTCATACATTGCAGCATATCAATAGCTTCCGCGCCTCTCACTTCGCCTACAATGATCCTGTCGGGCCGCATCCGCAGAGATGAGCGGATAAGTTCCCGGATTCCGATCTCTCTGCATCCTTCCGCATTGCCATTACGTGTCTCCAGGCGCACTAGATTGGGAATTCCCTGAAGTTGCAGTTCCGCGCTGTCTTCGATGGTGATGATCCGCTGTTCCGGCGGAATGAATCCGGATAATACATTCAAAAAGGTCGTCTTCCCGCTACCGGTTCCTCCACTGACGAAAATGTTATATCCAGCCTTTACCAGGGTCTTCAAAAAATCCGCAGCTTCCGGAGATATAGTTTCCATCGCGATCAGTTTTTGCATGGTGATCGGTTTATCCGGAAAGCGTCTTATAGTAATAATGGGACCATTCAATGCAATGGGACTCATCACAATGTTCACACGGGCTCCATTGCTTAATCGCGCATCAACAATCGGTGATGCCTCATTTACCACTCTGTTACATCCGGCCACGATCTGTTGAATCACATCCTGGAGCTTTTCCATGGAATCGAAAGCCCGATCCAATTCCTGCAGCTGTCCGTCCCTCTCTACAAAAATATGATCCAGTCCATTGATCATAATCTCCGTAACAGAGCTGTCATCCACAAAAATCTGCAGAATATCCAGCCGTCTCAGGGAATCAAACAATTCCTTACGCAATCGTCTCCGCAATTCCACAGAACACAATTCCAGATTTTCCTGTTCCATGAGAACTTCATCAATCGTATCCTCTACCTCTTCATCCGTGTAGTCTCTTCCGTAATCCAGTCTCTCCTGCACCATTTGTCGAAGTTTTCTTCTCTGTTCCAAGTAATCCATTTTTTCTCTCCCTGTTCTAATTTTCCAGCATTGCTATTTCTTTTCTCACATACTCCGCCAATTCTCCTCTGGTAAATTGCTCCATTTCTGTGGGAAGCTTTTGAAAAAAGGGTAAAGCAAGTTTACGGGTTTTGCCTTTTACCGTGTCTTTTTCGCACAAAGCAAGCAATTGCTCATATTGATCCAGTTTCATTCGTGACATTTTATCTTCTTTGGTCAGCGTAAATACTCTGGTGCATATCTGCAGTACCTCAAACAATCCCTGTATACTTTCGCTCAGATCCAGTATGACATATTCATATTTTCCGAGTTCTTCGATCCGTTGGAAGAGGTTTCTCCACTCTTCCGGCGGGATTTCCAACAGGTTCTGACCGTTGCGCATCGGGGGAATGTAATCCAGACCTCCTTTGTGCTGGATGACCATCTGCATCCGTAACGAAAATTTCCCCGCATCTCCTGTCAGAAAGTACAACAGATCTGCCAGGTCTCTGCTCTGTCTCTCCGGAAGGAGTTCTGAGATCCCAATATAGTGTTCAAAATTGAGATACAAAGTGGGATGTTTTTCTGACAGCAATTGGCCCAGCGTCAGTGCAAAAGAACTTTGCAGACATCGATGTACCGGGGAATAGATACCTATAAATTTTGTCTTATACTCTGCACACAAAAACGGCAATTGTGTTCCCACCGTCTCCACATACAATTCCAGCAATTCCTTCCACACCTTGTCAGCTTCCTGGTACTTATTGATATTCGGAAACTGGTGAAAACGAAGTGTCCCGCTTTCATTAAGAATCGCCTGGCATGCCGGTTCCAATGTACTCAGTATATCCATGCAGGAAGATTCCGCCACTACCAGCATTGTCACCTTCCCATTTTTCTCTCGTTCCAGCAGTTCCTCCATCTTTGTGTATGTATGGATCTCCCATGGCAGTTCCTTCTGCCTCCTCAAAAACTCCGAAAGAAGTCTCGCATACTCTTCTTCACGGTCGAACAGAACCATAACCGCTTCCTTCTGTTCCATCAATAAACTCCTCCTATGTATAACAGCACACTGCAAAACACGGGACCGGCCATACAGATTCCGCTTCCCGGATGTGCTCTCTCCTCTGCAAAATACGCTTTCCAGCGTCCACAGCGGACAACATCCCACACATATTCACCCAGATAACACAATCTGTCCCACAGATTACGTGCCAGGTACATTTTGCAAAGTGCAAAAACTGCTGCGAATAGCAGCGCGAAAAATAGAAAAAAGAGAACTTTTTCACCGGAAAAATATCCTGCGCAGACACCCAGGAGCTTCACGTCACCGGCTCCCATGGCACCAATATAAAAAAACAGATAGAATGCCACTGTCGTCAGTAAAACATTGCAAAAATATTCCATAATTCCATAAATCCCCTGTTCCCACCAGCGGAATGCCGCTCCGGCGATCAGGCAGCTCAGGATCAGGCCGTTGGGGATTCTGCGGCTTCTGTAATCATATCCGCAGGCAATACTTAATAGAAAACATAATACACCCTTTATTACTGTGTTCGTTGCATTCTCACTCTCCTTTCCTTCGATTTACAAGTGGTAATGTGGGATGACTCTATCCCATAAAAGAATTCTTTCAGATCTTATAAGATATTTGATACAACCATCGCGATCGGTTGTAAGATGGATTATAGCCGTTGTTTTTCCGTCTGACAAGTGTTTTTCCGTAAAAAAATAATCTTTGGCACATTTTAACAATCACCTTTCTCATACGGCCTTCCAAAATCCCGCAACTCCTTGATTTTACGGCATTTTCATCTGTCAAAGCATATGATAAACTGCCAGGCCGTATAATACCAGGATTCCCGGAAAGCCCAAAATACCCACTGTCAGAGCCGTAGCTGCATTGATTCCCACTGCTACCGTAAATCCCAGAATCTCTATCCCCCAATTTAGAAAATACATAAAGATCACTCCAAAAACACTCCGCAATACAAGGTTTAAAAACCACTCCGCCTTTTTTCCCAAAAAACTTATGGCAAAGAGCAGGACTGCTGCCCCAATAATCCACAATAGATTCTCCGGATGTTCCATTGTTGTCCTCCCAATTTCCCGCTGTTTGTTATAATCTATTCCCATTTTTCGCAAAAATGTCTTCCAGTTTTATGTCAGACAGGTATATTTTCCCTTTCTGCTTCCTATACTGTTAGCAGAAAGGATGGATTTTTACATGAAAATTTTTTTTAGTCAGGTAAATACGAATTCAGAAATGATCGAAGAAGATCTCGCACCGTTGGATTTAAAAGAATCCATAAGAAAAACCCGCCAGGCTCTGGATATCGCCTATGCGGGTTTCGATAATGCAATCGAAAATGATCTGATCGACAGTTATATCTATGAAATTAATGCTTTGCAGAAACGGTATCAGCACCTCACCGAACTCGCCGCTTCCCAGCCTGTGCGGCAGGAAAAAACTTTATACCAGCATTCCCCGATTCGAGCCCTGGTCAGCCATGTTTTCGGTTAACTGATTTCTTCCGTAAGTCAGTCCCGCATACACGGTCTGCGAATTATTCATCACAGGACCGGAAGAATTCTGATCCTGAATCTGTCTGTAAGCATCACAGAGCGGTGCTATTACCTTCCGGATGTCCTGCAGCGCCATTCTGTCGGCTTTTGCTTCGCACGCCGCCAGTCTGCGGATACAATACAGATACAGCCTGGAAAGCTCTTTCGCCGGACTGTACTGTCTGTGAAGAGAATTTAAAAGCTCATTGATACAGCCTCTTGCTCTGCGAACTGCTTCCAAAAGTTCTGCGTCATCCGCAGCCTGTTCGCCGTCTGTAAGATACTGTAATGTCATTTCGTAGAGAATGACTACCAGCTGTGTGGCATTTGCCTGGGTGATCCGTAAGGTAAATTGTTGTTTACATTCTTTTGTCATTTTGAATCCTCACTTCATCGGAATCCATTACTGCAACAGCTGTAACACCTGGGACGGTCTCTCGTTTGCCTGGGCCAGCATGGAGGTTCCTGCCTGTGCCAGGATCTGATAAGTGGTATAGGAAGTCATTTCCTCCGCCATATCCACATCCATGATACGGGAATATGCCGCGGTCATGTTCTCACTGGTAACATCCAGGCTGTTAATGGAAGACTCCAGACGGTTCTGAAATGCTCCCAGCCTACCGCGGACGGAGGATACATATTTGATGGCACCGTCTACTCTTGAGATGGCATCCTTTGCCCCGTCCTGTGTATTCACATCAATATCTTCAATTCCCATGTTCTGCAGAGTAACCGCGGGAATATTAACCTCCAGTACCTGTCCTTCGTTGGCTCCGATCTGCAGACGCATTGCTCCGATACCGGTAGCATCGATCTTCATGCCATCATAGGAATCTCCCTCTTTTGCTTCCGATACATCCAGACGCATTTCAAAGTCGTTCGTGCCGGTGATCGTCAGAAGATTATCCTTCATATCCGTCTTTAAGGGTTCTACCTCTTTAAATCCGTCTCCGAATTTAATATCTCCGTCTACTTCAAAATTTCCCTCTGCATCTTTCTTAAATTTCATAGACTGTATGGTATATTCTTTTACCGGCACATCCGGAGAACAATAATTTACTTTAATCTCCTGCTTATCGGTATATCCCTTGAGATCAAATTCTCCGTTCAACAGCTTCTGACCGTTGAATTCCGTGGTATCCGAGATACGGGTGATCTCTTCCTTTAACTGGGCAACCTCACTCTGTACGGTTGCACGATCATCGTCCGTCATGGTTCCAGTGGCTGCCTTCACGGATAATTCATTGATACGCTGCAGCATCTCACTGATCTCTGTCATTGCGCCATCCGCAATCTCTATAACAGATACGCCGTCACTGGCATTCTGATTGGCCACGGACAGTCCCTCGATCTGAGCATTCATACGCTTGGACATTGCCAGTCCGGCAGGATTGTCCTTGGCGTGATTGATCTTCAGTCCGGAAGAAAGTCTCTCCAATGATTTGGACAGCAGATCGTCATTTGTGGATAAGGCATTGTTGGATAACATTGCCGATACATTGTAATTGATTCTCATGTGTTACTCCTTACTTTCCGCTGCTGTCTGCGACAGCCTGCAGGAATCCTTTTGCCAGACGGTACAACTGTTCCGTATCAATCCGACTCTCTATGGTATCTGCATTTTTTGTCTCTCCGGCTGCCATCCTTGTCATATCCCGGGAGCTGACGATAGGAAGCTTTTCCGCTTTCCAGTCTGCAGAAGTATCTGTCTGAATCCGTTCAAGGAATATATCGGAGGTCTTCTCTAATTTCGTAACCTCTTCCGGTGTATTTCCTACGAGATAGCCATCGATGGTGTCTCCCTTTACCTGTAAATGTGCCTCCAGCTCCATATCTCCGGCATTCACCCGGATCTCCACAGCACCGGCAGTTCCGGCTCTCTGCTGTAAGATAAGATGGACTCCCGCCAGCTGCTCACCCAGGTACATCGGAAGAAAATATTCCTGCTTCGCCTGAAGGCTCTCCGCAAGGCGCAGCTGCTTGTGTACCAGCTGCAGCTGTTTTACATCCAGATGTTCATCCGCCTGTTCCAGGCTCATGATTTCCGTTTCTTCTGCCGTATTCTGAAGCATGGACCGATAATCCTCTGCAAAATTCTGCTGATCCAGCCGTTCCCACAGTTCGGAAGTTTCTGTCCCGACAGGCACTTCACCTGTGCCTGTTACCGTCTGCGGGACTTCTTTTTCCTGCCGATACTTTTCTCTGTATCTGCGCAGATTGCCAAACATCTCCGCCGGATCATCCATAAGTGCCTGGGCCGCCAAAAGATTTGATGCGCTGATGGGAACTTCTCCCCTTTGCAGTAGTTCTGCGGCTTCCGACGTTGTATTTCCCGCCTCACGCATCTGCTGCAGTCCTTCCCGGTCATACGCTGCTCTGCTTTCGCCATTATATGACACCTCTGTCAGGACCTCTTTTGCCATACCCATCCGAATCTGTTCAGATATATTATTCTCGGGCAAATGAATCTCCTGTGTCAGCCCGGTATCCTCCGACACTTTCCAGTCCATATGAGAAACCCTTCTGCTCCTGGCTGCCGTCAGCAGAGTGGAAAATTGCAACTCTGCACCGGTATTTACTACCGCGCCTACCGCTGCGCCATCCTCTCTCTCGACCTGATGCACCATTCGATAAATTCCAATATACGCTTTTCGTTCCTCTTCTGTAACATCCTTTTTCCGTTCCAACTGATATAGGAAACGGCTGTAGTCCTCCACTTCTTCCTCATAGCTTTCGGGGTTCTGTGAAAAATAGGATTCCAGTTCGTCAAAGGTCTTCTCCAGAGGATTTACACCATCCCGGATCATCTGTAACACATTTTTCGGTGTCAGTCTGTCCACTACTGCGCTGACCTGTCTGTCAGCTTCCTTGACCTTCTCGATATTTTCCGGTGTAATTTCCATACTGTTATATGCCAGAATCCGGACAGCCCGCTGATTTTCCGATGTTTTTTCTAATGACATATCTGTCAGAATATCATCTACATTAGAAAATGCTTTCCGGATGCTGTCTCCCAGATCGCTTCTCGGCGCCGTCATCAGAGTCTCATAACGTTCGCCCGCTTCCTCATAGGCTTTCTGCATTGCAGCGCCTTCCTTATGGAAGTCAGAAACCGTCTCTGTGGCAGCATTCTGTTCCAGGCTATAGGATCCCAGTACTCCGGCAGGCAATCCCGGCAATTCGGAAGCCACCTGCACTGCCTGGGTATAAGCCTCATATTTCGTCACTGCCTGAGACTCACCGGGAAAATATTTTCCGGCAACCTCTGCCTCCGCCTTTCGCAGCGCTTCGATCAGCTGCTCCATGGGGGCTGTATCAATAGAAAAATCACTCTGCAAAAGCTTTACGTTCACTTCTGCCGTCATGCGAAGGCGAATCTCTTCCAGCTGTTTTCTTGCTGCCAGATTCTCTGCCGTGACATCCCACTTTGCATCTGAGAACCAGTCCTGCAACATTTTATCTGCTTTTTCATAAATCGTATCCTGTCTGCCCAGGTTCGCATACATCGGGGATTTTCCCTCCGCAATTGCCGCCGCTGCTGCCTGCGCAAAAGTGTCCTCCGTGACAGGATAGGAAATACCGTCCAGTTCCACAAGCTGCTGCAGCGTATCCGTAGTCAGCGGAAGTCCTGCACTTACCAGCCACTGTGCCTTCTGTCTGTTCTCATCGTTTACCGTCAATCCCGCATCCGCAATTACCTTGTCCATCTGCTCCTGCAGTTCCTGCGGGACATCATTATTCTGCACTTTGGCACCGCTGTTCTGTGCCACATAGAGGTTCCAGATCTCCGGTTCCTGTCCGTTATCCACCAGGTAGCTGACCGCACCTTCTTCCGGTTCCCTCAGGGAAGCTGCCATATCCCAGGCGTTTTTCAGTTCATTTATATTTTCCTGCGTCAAAGGAAGATCCGCGGAACGGAACTGCTCTTCGATGCTTCGGGCTAAAGTATCACTTCCTACCGCTGCCGCCAGGGTATCCATATCGATATCATCCGTATATCCTGCGATCTGCTGACCGGAACGCACCAGTTCTGCCTTGATCTTATCCACGATGGTGACCGCTGTATCCTGATCCAATTCTCTAGGATCAAATCCATCCTCACAGGCCTTCGCATAGTCCTCCTGCGACATAGTATGCGACAGCAATGTCATATAGTCCTGCTGCAACGCCACATTAGCATTCCCGGCATCCTGCTGCAGCTCCATCAGAGATTTTCCTTTGTTGTTCTCTTCCTTTTCCAAAGAAGACATGGGTACTGCGGCTTGTCCACTCTCGTATACCGCCCCGAAATTCACATTTACGCTTTTTTTACTGCGCCATGTCTTGTCTTTGCCCCAGCTGCTTTTCTCTGGCCGGTTACTTTCTGTTCTATTGTCTGTTTCATTGATCGTCTGATTCTGAAATGTTATCTTCACGTCTTCTCGTCCTTTTCTGTACAGTTCCCAGAGCCCGCTGGTTCTGAATAGTTAAGAAAAAAGATGAGTGTACTTTGGATCACACTCATCTTTTATTTCGGTAGTTTTATGTAATTTCTTAACCTGACCTAGAACAGAAATACCGCTGCACCGTAAGGCGGCAGATCAAAGCTGATGGAGTAATCCTTATAATGATAAGGCTTTTTCTCCGCCGTAATCTCTGTGGGAATCTCGTTTCCCCAGCCGCCGAACCGTTCCTCATCACTGTTCAGCAGAAGCTTATATTTTTTCTTCTTAGGCACGGGAACAGTATAGTTCTCCCATTTCATCGGGGTCATGTTAAGTACAAACAGCAGATTATTTTTGCCACTGGAACATTTCCGGACAAAGGAGTAAGTGCTGTGTTCCGCATCATCCGCGTTCATCCATTCAAAGCCGTCCCAGTTATTGTCAATCTCGTACAGAGCAGGGTATTTACGATACAGCTTTAACAACTCCTTTACATAAGTATGTACGCCCTGATTCAGCTTCTCACCTAACAGATACCAGTCAAGCTCACGCTTTTCGCTCCACTCTCGCTCCTGTCCGAAATCCTGTCCCATAAATAATAATTTCTTGCCGGAATGCCCAAACATGTAGCTATACCCCACACGAAGGTTGGCATATTTATCTGTCGGATATCCTGGCATTTTATTCACCATGGAGCACTTCAGATGCACCACTTCATCATGGGATAAGGGTAAAATATAATTCTCGCTGTCATTATAACTCATGGCAAAGGTCATAGCATAATGATCGCCTTTCCGGTACAGAGGATCCAGCTTCATATACTCGCAGAAATCATGCATCCAGCCCATATTCCACTTGAAGGAAAATCCTAAGCCTTCCTCCCCGATACCACTGGTGACATTAGGCCATGCGGTAGATTCCTCGGCAATTGTCAAAAATCCCGGATAAGTTCCGCGGATCACTGAATTCAGATGATGGAAGAACTCAATGGCTTCCAGATTCTTATTACCGCCAAATTTATTCGGCAGCCATTGTCCGTCCTTTTTACCGTAATCCAGATACAGCATGGAGGCTACTGCATCTACACGGATACCGTCTACATGGAACTCTCTCAGCCAAAACAGAGCATTGGCTACCAGGAAGTTCTTCACTTCATTTTTGCCATAATTAAATATCTTCGTTCCCCATTCAGGATGCTCTCCCAAACGGGGATCGGGATGTTCAAAGATGCACTGTCCATCAAATTCTGCAAGTCCGTGTGCATCGGTTGCAAAATGTGCCGGTACCCAATCCAAAATGACTCCGACACCTGCCTTATGCAGTTCATTGACCAGATACATAAAATCCTTAGGCGTTCCGTAACGGGAAGTAGGCGCATAGTATCCGGTCACCTGATATCCCCAGGAGCCATCATACGGATGTTCTGCGATTCCCATAAGCTCTACATGGGTGTATTTCATCTCTTTCAGATATTCCACGATCCGGTCGGCGAACTCACGATAATTATAAAATCCTTCCGCAGTGCCGTTATTGGGATGCTTCATGAAAGAACCGATATGACACTCATAGATTGCCATGGGTTCCTTGTTCATATCTTTTTTATCCCGGGCTTCCATCCACTTGGAATCCTTCCAGTCGAATCCCGTGATATCCGTAACGATGGACGCTGTGCCCGGTCGGTATTCCGCATAATTGGCAAAGGGATCGGCTTTGTACAGCCTTCTGCCATCCCTCGCATAGATCAAGAACTTATACATTGTTCCTTCTTCCACGCCGGGAACGAACAGCCCCCAGATACCGCCCTCTCCCAGCTTCTGCATGGGATGGGATTCCTTGTTCCATTCATTGAATGTACCGATGACATTCACCTGTGCTGCATTTGGTGCCCATACCCCGAAATAGACTCCCTGCACACCATCTTCCGTCGACAGATGCGCGCCCAGTTTTTTATAAATATCATAGTGCGTTCCCTGGGCAAAAAGATACTGATCTGTTTCGGAAATAAATACCTTCTCCTTCGTCATAGCTGCGCCTCCCGCTATATATTTTTAACTATTCAGAACCCCATTCGCAAAATCGCATTTTCAATGCTTTCCTTTTGCTCATGTGGTTACTTCGCCCTATAAACATTGATAAATGTTCTTACGAATGCAAGCATTCGACGCCCATTCGTCAATGTTTACATGGCTCTGAATAGTTATACAAAATCTTTCTCAGTGAGGATGATCATATCCTCATCGTCATATCTCTTGGCAAACAGAACATCAAAGAAATGCTTTAATGTCTTTTTATTCGCATGAGCGATTGCTTCATCCACGATTTCTTTTACATCCACCACGGTAACTACATGATCTATCGTCTGCATATCCTCGATTCTGGTATGCAGTGCCAGAACACCCAGTTCATCGATGGAATATTCCCTCTCCCGTGCATACTGCCTTCCGAACGCTACCAGTGTATCATTGCTGAGTGCTTCGACATCCATGCGGGAAGTGAAGCTTTCCTGCAATTTCTCATACTTTTCCAGAAAACGATCTATCTCTTTCCTGGTATCTTCCAATATAATGACAATGCCCTGATTCTCCTGCTGCAGCGCTTTATACATCGTGTCCACAGTTTTACTATTCATTTCCGATGCCTTACAGATGATAAGTGCACCGTTCTGCAGTCTGTTCAGGGTCTCGGCTGCATCTTTTTTGTTCAGCGCATGGCCGGAGATTTTGGCAACTTTTCCGGAGAAATTGCTGTCGGTAGCCTGAATCTCCCGGATCATATTTTTCGCAAGAGATAAGGTATCCATGCCTTCTTCACCGGTGATGATCACATTGCCGGTATAGGCAGCCAGGCTGATATTATCAATGGCTTTGACTAACTGTTCTCTTGCGGACTTACTCTGAATAAAGGGAGCATACAGCTCGCGCTCTTCTCTGGTAAGCGCACGGACTTTTGCCTTGTCTCTCTCCACTGAGGGAGGCTCCGGAGTCTGTGGCTGCTCATCCTCATGGACTTCTTCTACCGCTTCTTCCGGCTCCGCTTCAGCCTCCGCTACGGATTCCTCCGATGCTTCCTCGGTCTCTGCTGTGGTTTCTTCCGATGCTTCTTCGATCTCTGCTGTGGTTTCCTCCGGCACTTCTGGGATTTCTGCAACCGACTCCTGCGTCACTTCCATATCGACGACAGCGTCCGGTTCCTCTGTTACGGATTCTTCTTCATATTCCGCTACGGCAGGTTCCTCTTCAAGTTCTTCTACTTCTTCAGTGTCAACGATATCCGTATCAGCAGGTTCTGGTTCTAGCTCTTCTTCAGAAACTTCCACAGGAGCTTTTTCTGTTTCATCGTTTACATCCGCAATCTCTTCCAGCTCTTCAACTTCATCTGTATCCGTAACCGTATCAGCATCCACCGCTTTTTCTTTTTCCAGTTTTTCTAACAGGCCATCTCTTACCGCCTGTTCAAATTCCGTGAACATGGCACCGGTCTGCTGTAGTACATGCTGGCGGACTTCTTCTTCTCTCTTTTCGAGGTTTTCTTTCTTTTTACGCTCCCACTCTGCCAGAATGTCTTCAATATTGATCTGACCGGTAATCTGCTTCTCAATGCTTTCCGCCTCGGGCATTACCAGGCTGATCTGTCCGTCGGATTCCTGTGCCAGTACATTCGCCAGCTCCTTGGGAGGTTCCACCGGTGTAGTCGCTTCCGGCTCCACTTCTGCTTTCGATAATTCCGGCACAACATCCTGTTTCTTAAGAGATGCGGGTTCCTCCGGCAGGATTTCCTCGGTCTCTACCTCCGGAACCTGAGACAGGTCACCGATCTCTCCGGTCTCACCAAAGAATACCTCGGAACCTTCGATCTGCTCGGTCTCCGGCTCCAGATCATCCTCACTGACCTCTGCAATCTCCGGATAATCCAGAGATTCTGTATCGGAATCCATCATAGGTGCTACGATAGAACGGGTAATGGAGTCCGATGTCGCTTTTGCGGTATCTCCTTTTGGCTCCTCACCGAGGACTTCACGAAGTCCCGCTGCAAGTTCTGCCTGCAGATTGATGGTATTATACTGCCCCACATCCATGGTCTTCACATGAATATCGAAATCATCCTGTACCGGCTGTGTCGGTGTCTCCTGCTGTGCGGGTTGCACCGGATCATATATCTGTGTATCTCCGGTCACCTGATCATAACCGGAATCCTGTACGTAGCTCTGGTTCTGATCATAGCTGCTATCCTGTGCATAACTCTGATCCTGATCATAGCTACCGTCCTGTGCATAACCCTGGCTCTGGTCATAGCTGCCGTCCTGCGCATAACCCTGACCCTGGTCATAACTGCCGTCCTGTGCATAACCCTGCTCTTGATCATAGCTTCCGTCCTTGGCGTAACCTTGCTCATAACTTTCATTCCCGCTATACTCGTTATCCTGCACAGAGTTCTGCGACGGGATATGGCTTCCGGGCGCGTCGAACCGATGATCGTATTTTTCCTGCTGCTCCGGTGTCAACGGCTGATGGAGCATTTTCAGTTCCATTGCCTTAATAACGTATTTTCCCTCGCCAAACCAGAGGATCAGTTCATCACATTCCTCTACGCATCTGGCTGCCAGTCCGACTCTATGATACAAATAGGCCAGTTCATACGCCCATTTTTCCCTATAGTCTCTCTTCTTGAGTTCCTCCAGAACAGCAATTCGTTCTTCCAGACTCACATCCTGCGCCTCATACAATTTATACTGCAAAATGTACCTTCCCGGATCCTTGGGCGCCACCTGTACAAATTCCTTATAATATTCTATTGCCTGCACATATTCTTCCATTTTAATGGAAAGCTCGCACAGAGAATAGCAGATGGTCCTTCCGCCGGGACGTCGCTCGTATGCTAAAAGCAACATATCTCTGGCATCCTCATATCTGCGATTGATCTTATAGAGGTCGCTGATCGTACACAACATCATGACACTTTTTACACGACGCCAGTCAATCGTGTCGGCAATTTCAGCCGCCTGTGCATATTCTCCCCGGCTGATCAGGTCTTTGATTTCTTCCGCTCTTAATTTATATTCACTCTTATCCAAGGTATTTCGCTCCCTTAACCTTTTCTTGTCCTAAGTCCCTTATTTCATCAAAGCAGACTGTCCCACTTTTTTCTTATTCAGTGTATCATAGTCACTATACGTATGTCAAAATCAAACTGGGGAAATTGTAGTGGAAATTACATGAGCAATGAACCGCGCATAGGCATAAGGAAAGACAGCGATGGACGCTCGCGCACACATCGTTGTCTTTAATCACAGATATTTTCCCGTAATGCTGTCTGCATTGGCTGAGATCTGCTCCGGAGTTCCCACAGCGACAACTCTTCCGCCGTCTTCTCCGCCACCGGGTCCCATATCAATGATGTAATCGGCATTGCGGATCACATCCAGATCATGTTCAATGACAAGTACCGTTGCCCCATTGTCTACCAGCGCCTGAAATACCTGCAACAGGGTCTGTACATCTAACGGATGCAGTCCGATCGTCGGTTCGTCGAATACAAATACGGAATCTGACTGTCCTCTGCCCATTTCGCTGGCAAGCTTCAACCGCTGGGCCTCTCCGCCGGAGAGGCTTGGTGTCTCTTCGCCTAATGTTAAATATCCCAGTCCCAGATTTTTCAAGACTTCCAGCCGCTGATGCACGACTTTCCAATCCTCTGTCGCCTGCAATGCCGTCGTTACATCCATCTCCATCATCTGCGGCAGAGAATAACGTTTCCCCCGTTTGTTCTCATAGCAGATGTCCCATGCTTCTCTGGCATAGCGGGAGCCGCCGCACTCCGGGCAGGGCACATCCACATCCGGCAGGAACTGTACGTCCAGACTGATCTGTCCGGTACCGTCGCAGACCGGGCATCTTAATTTTCCGGTATTGTAGGAAAAATCTCCCGCCTTATATTTCTTATTCTTCGCATCCGCGGTTTTTGCATAAATTTTCCGCAGTTCGTCATGCACATTGGCATAAGTGGCTACCGTGGACCGCACATTGATGCCGATGGGGGATGCATCGATCAGTTTTACATGGGCGATGCCCTCTGCGGTGATACTTTTTACATGGCCGGGCAAATGTTCGCCGTTTAACTTTGCTTCCAGTCCGGGAATCAGGCTTTCCAGCACCATGGTGGTCTTCCCGGAGCCGGAGACACCGGTAACGACCGTAAGTCTTCCTTTGGGAATGTCTATTTCCAGAGGTTTTACCGTATGGATGGCATCTGTGGACAGATGGAGCTTTCCCGGTGCAAACATTTCCTCCCAGGCGATGGGTTTACGGATACGCATATCCGCAGTCCGCGCCAGAAAAGGAGCGATCATGGACTCCTTTTTGGCGATTACCTCTGGAATCGTACCCTGTGTGATCACATAGCCGCCTCCGGCACCGGCTTCCGGTCCCATCTCGATCAGCCAGTCCGCTTCGGACAGAATCTGGGTATCATGGTCTACCAAAATAATGGAGTTGCCGTCAGCGATAAGGTCATGCATCACCGCATTCAACCCCACAATATTCGAAGGATGCAGACCGATGGAAGGCTCATCCAGCACATAGAGCACTCCTGTGGTACGGTTCCGCACTGCACGGGCCAGCTGCATCCGCTGTCTCTCCCCGGTGGACAGAGAGGCTGCCGCACGGTCTAACGATAGATAGGAAAGTCCCAGATCCATTAACCGCTTCGCCACGGTCTGAAAAGATTCACAGATGGATTCCGCCATGGGCCGCATCTCTTCCGGCAGGGAAGCCGGCACTCCCGCTACCCAGTCCACCAGTTCTTTCAGGGGCATCTGGCAGGCCTGCGCAAGCCCTATGCCCCTAATTCTCGGTGCTCTGGCCGCATCCGAAAGTCTGCTGCCGCCGCATTCCGGACAGATGTCCTCCTTTAAGAATTTTTCCACACGTTTCATGCCCTTTTCGTCTTTCACTTTTGCCAGGGCATTTTCTACCGTGTATACCGCATTGAAATATGTAAAATCCAGTTCTCCCGCCTGATTGGTCTTTTTCGCCTTATAAAAAATATGTTTCTTCTCCGCGGGACCGTGATAGACGATCTCTTTTTCCCGATCTGTAAGTTCCCGGAAAGGCACATCCGTCCGCACTCCCATTTCCCGACAGACATCTGTCATTAAAGACCACATGAGACTGTTCCAGGGTGCCACCGCTCCCTCGTCAATACTCAGGGAATCATCCGGCACAAGAGAATCCAGATCCACAGTCCGCACACTTCCCGTACCGCCGCATTTCGGGCAGGCTCCCTGAGAATTGAATGCCAGTTCCTCTGCGCTGGGAGCATGTACCTTCGCTCCGCATTCCGGGCACAGGATCTCCTGCTCCGCCGCTACTTTCAGGGTCGGAGGCACATAATGTCCGTTAGGGCAGCGGTGGGATGACAGTCTGGAATACATCAGACGCAGACTGTTCAAAAGCTCCGTTCCGGTTCCAAAGGTACTGCGGATCCCGGGAATTCCGGGGCGCTGATGCAGTGCCAGAGCAGCTGGAACATAGAGGACTTCATCCACCTGCGCTTTCGCCGCACCGGTCATACGTCTTCTCGTATATGTGGACAGGGATTCCAGATAACGTCTGGAGCCCTCTGCATAGAGGACACCCAGTGCCAGCGAAGATTTCCCCGAACCGGATACCCCGGCGATCCCCACAATTTTGTGCAGGGGAACATCCACATCTATATTTTTCAGGTTATGAACCTTTGCACCTCTTACCTTGATATGCTTTGGCTCATTGGTTTCGTATTCCATGACAGCATTCCTCATCTTTTGATTTCATTTATTAAAACAGATCCAGCATATTATCCAGATAGATTTCTTCTCTGACCTGCAGTTGGTACTCCGGTTTCGTCATATAGTACAGTAAAAATTCCAGAACCAGTGCACTGCCCAGTCCCCGGCCCTCGATCTTATAATTGGAAAATCCCATAGGCAGATAGATCTTCTGAATATCTCCCACGCTGATAAACCCGGGATTTTTCATGGCTTTGGAGAAACGATAGCCCTCCTCCGCCCCCGGTGAAGTACAACTAAAATCCGGCTCCTCTCCCAGATTCCTGCGGCTGACGGCTTCGTAGCATTCCTTCCTGTCCTTACAGCCGAAATAACAACACTCATTGCACAAAAATTCCACTTTGTCTTTCTGTGATTCTGTCAGCGTATTTAATTTTTCATAAACCTTGTTCAGGCGGAAATCCGGTACAACATAGCGAAAATCGTCTCTGTCGGTCTCCTTTTTTAACGCTTCAAAATCCGTCAGGACTTTTGTGGTGGAGGATACCGGATAAAGCTCCGGATAATGACTTTTCAGATACTGTAACAGCAGCTCCGAGTGAACGATCACGCCGTTCTCCGGGGTTGCATTTTCCGCAAACAGGGCACAGAGTTCATTGCATTTTCTGTCCGAAAGATGTTCCTTGCGAAGAAGAGAATTACTGAAGGTCAGACGGGCTGAAATGTCGTATTCCTGTAACAACGCCAGCACTTCTCTTGCATCGTGATCCTCCAGTGAGACGCGGCCGCCTCCCCAGATGCAGTCCGGCGGTGCTCCGTAGATGGAACCAATGTCGCACCAGTCGTAAAAATATTCCCGATGCTCCCGGAATAATGGCAGAAATATCCGGTATAGTTCATAGAATTCAAACAGACCGGGAAGATGGTAATAAGCTGTTTTTTTATTCATGCTTCTGTCTTCTCCGCTACTGTTATTACATGCTTTAATTGTTGAAGTGTCATATTTCCCTTTCCCAGCGTTTTCTTTTTTTGATCTCTTTTTTATTGGTTTTATCTACTGCAACAGACATTACCAAATTTTCATTATATGCTGCATGATAAGACTTACAGCTGTAATTCCACACCAACAGGATGCCCCGACAATAATAGGCTTTCCACCGGTTTTAATGAGTTGTATCACATTGCTGTTTAATCCAATTGCTGCCATCGCCATAATGATCATAAATTTTGACAGCTCTTTCAGCGGATGAAATACCTCGGCATTGACTCCCATATGTACGCAGACTGTCGTAATGATCGCCGCAAGTACAAAATACAGTATAAACATCGGAAATGCTCTCTTAAAGCTGAATTTTGCAGCCTGTCTTCCTTCTTTTGCACTCTGTCTGGCCCGTATCAGGGATAATCCGAGTGTAATTGGTATGATCGCAAGTGTTCTTGTAAGTTTTACCGTCACTGCTTTATTTAATGTCTCACTTCCAAGGTTCCACATACTGTCCCATGTTGATGCAGCAGCCGTTACCGATGACGTATCATTGATTGCCGTTCCCGCAAAAATACCAAATGCATCCCCATGCACAGTGTCAAATCCTATTGCTTTTCCAAGAATTGGGAAAAAAATGGCTGCAAGCACATTGAAAAAGAAAATCACCGCTATGGACTGTGCAATTTCATCATCATCGGCATCAATAACCGGTGCGGTTGCCGCAATCGCAGATCCTCCGCAGATGGATGAGCCGACGCCTACAAGGATTGATGTGTTTGCAGGTACTTTCAGAATCTTCTGTAGTATCCATGCAATAATAAGAGATGTTGTGATCGTACAGACAATAATCGGCAAAGATTGCTTTCCTGTCTGAAAGATTACTCCCAGATTCATTCCAAATCCAAGCAAAACCACCGCACTCTGAAGAATCACCTTTGATGTCCATTTAATTCCCGCTTCCGCTTTTCCCTTATCATTCCAGATCATTGTAATGATCATTCCTGCAATGATTGCCAGTACCGCTCCCCCTATCACCGGAAACAGTTTTCCAAGAAACCATGCCGGAATAGCTATTACCAGACAAAGCAGAATACCGATCCCATTCTTTTTCATAAAATTCATTTGCTCATTTCCTCTCTTTCGTTCTTATCCCCGGAAGCAATCCTCGACCTGCTTCACGATCGTTTCATCCAGCCAGCCCTTCTTCGCCATATCCCACAGAATCTCACAGGCTTTTTCGTGGGACATGCCCTGTTTATAGGGACGGCCTTCCGTCAGTGCCTGATAGATGTCTATGCATGCCATCATGCGCTCCTGCGTGTTCAGTTCTGCGGCGGTCTTACCGAAAGGATAACCGGTTCCGTCCAGCCGTTCGTGGTGAAATGCCGCCCAGTCACGGATCTCGTCAAAATCGTCAATGTCAGACAGAATATAATAGGTATATGCCGCGTGATGCTTCATCACGGCAAATTCATCTTCCGTGAGTCTTCCCGGTTTCTCCAGTATCTCATTTCCTACCGCTACTTTTCCGATGTCGTGCAAAGCGCCCGCAAGGTACATTTTCTCCACGGTTTCTTCATCAAATCCCATATAACGGCTCAACCGTTCTGCATCCTCTGCTACACCGATGGAATGGGTACTGGTGAATGGAGATTTGTAATCGACGATCTGTGCAAAAAAGCTTGCCAGCTCCTTGATCTGTGCGAAGCTTAGCTCCTGTTTGATGCGGGAGATTTTCTCCCACAGATTTTTCTCAAAGCTATCCTCTCCCAGTGTCAGAAAATGCGACAGCGGAAACGCCTGCAGGAAAGCATCCACGCATTCTTTGTCCACAACGGTCCCTTTATTTTTGTGAAGATATCCACAGGCTTTATTGAAAATATCCTCCGTAAAGCCCTTTGCACCGTATGCCCGGTCCAACAGATCGCTTAAATGAATGATGCGGGAAAAAAGCGGAACCTCTTCCCATGTTTTTCCAAACGGTCCACTTCCATTGGCATTTTCATGGTGATACAGAATTACATTCTTCACATCCGTATGGAAGGGAAGTCTCTGTATATTTTTTTCACCCAGGGTACAGTGAATTCCTACCCGAGAAGCTTGCGGAACATTTGCAACATCCTTATGTAATTCTTCCTGAATATACTGTGTCAGTGCATTATCATGAAGCAGGGCGCATGCTGCCAGATCCTGCAGGCTCTCACCGCTGATCCCCAGCTGCTCTGCCATGCAGACACTCATGTATGCCACACGCTTCGCATGTTTGTCAGACACATGTACCAGTTCTGCCTCCACACAGTCCAAAGCATACGAACAGGCTGACAATAATCCTAAAACATCCAGTAACATTATTTTCTCTCCAGTACTCTTTGGTTATATTCCTCTTCCAGTCCCCACCGCTTACAGTTCTCTGCCAGCTCCGCCAGCGAATATCTGAGGTAATCCATGGGCTGTTCCTTCGTGATCTCTACTGCAAAACGAAGATTTTTATAAGTGTTCTTCATTCCCCAGATCACATCCTCCCAGGGAGTTCCCTCCGGGATTCCTTTCACACTTTCATCCGCATAGACCACATTTTTGGCTCCCGCCTGATACAGGAGATCAAAATAGGCTTTCATTTCCACTTCGTTCAGCTTCTCGTGAACAAAAATAAGCCCCTCTCCGTATCCCGCAAATGATGCCTTGCCAAGATACCGGCACAGCATCTGCTTTAGCATCTTTTCCGCACAGGTATAGTCGCTGACTCTTCCCAACACGATCGGAGAAAAGCCAATAGAATTAGCCGGAAGAGTGTAAAGCATGCCCTCGCACTCTTTTCCGGCTGTTATCATTTTCCCTGTTTTCTCAAAAATCACCAGGGATTTCTCATCATATTTTACTTTTTTCTTATAATCATAGATCTTAATGTCTGCACAAAGCTCTGAAGGGGTAAACTTTTCCATCCCGGTACCTCCGTTCGTTTCCGGAAATAAGTATACCTCTTCTGCCCTGCCAGTTCAATCCGGTTCTTTTACCGGGATATCTAAATAGAATTTACCACGGTGATTTCTTATTAAATAGTCCGGTTACTTACTTCGATATTATTTCAACAGTCGGCGTTATGCTGTCCAACCCGAGTTCGCTATCTTCCGCAACTCTATAATTAGTAACATCTATTGAGTACATATAATCCGAAATATCTGGATTTTCCTCATCAGCCGGAAGTTCAACTTCAAATGTCTTGAACTCGAACACATAAACCGTTCCTTCAACAAGCTTTCCGGTCATATCTTCCTGAAAGCGAAGTAAAAATGGTTTATCCTGAAAGAAGTGAACTACGGCAATCGTTTTTCCCGGAAGCGCAAAGTAATCCGGCAAGAGTTGTTCAACGGAAGCTGTAAAAGATCCCGAAAACTATGCAAAGTACTTTTTGTTTTCGGCCATTTGCTGCTTCCCATCATTATATCCAACCTCGTAGCCAGCCGTATAACCTTCTTCGTAGTTCGCATCATGCGTATCTGAACTTTGATCATTATTTCCACAACCAGCCAATGAAAAAACCAACACAAGACAAAGAACCATTGCAATAATCTTTTTCATACTGTTTCCTCCCTCAAATTCCGAGTTATTTATACAACTCTTCCACCTGCGCTGCCGTTTTCCCGATATACTGCACAGCAATGCGGTTCTCGGGATGGGCGTCCGTCAGGTACAGCACACACAGGAAGATCCATTCTAAAGGTTTCATGATAAAATACACCAGATCCGCCGTGTATTTACTGTGGATCAGTCTCGCCACAGGGAACCCGTAAGTATCATAAAAATGACGCAGTGCCCGGTGAAAGCCGGGAGTCCGTTCTTCCAACACCTGTTCAAAAGCATTGGCGATGCACAACTGACGGTTCACAATGACTTCATGCCCATGCCGCCTCCCCAGACGGATGGGCTTTACGATCTTTTTATGACCGCCGGCAGCTACCGTGCAGAGATAATGTTCATCATACATGACATTCTGCGGTGCCTGCCTGAGAGACAGATTCCAGTCGCTGGTCTCCGTGAATGCTTTAATCACAGAATCCGGTGCCTGCCCAAACAGCATGAGGATTGCGATCAGGATCCCCAACAGCGGGAACATCAATACCAGTCCCAGCACCGGCCACCATGCAGCCTTCCGCAATATGCTGTCACACCAACGCAGCATGGGATTCTGATAAATCTTCCCCGTCCCAAAGTGTTCCGCCTCCGCATTCTGCATCAGTGCATTCCACTCCCGTATTTTCTTCAGAAGCAGTCGCACCACTAGCAGCACACAGCACAGTGGAAATAATAGCAAATATCCATCAAGCAAAATCGTCGGCTTGAATATCTGTACTGTGAACAGGATCAGCTCCAGCAGTCCCAGGTACATTGCGGAAATCGACAGGACTGTCACAAGGGGCGGCAGCTTCCGAAGCGGAATGCTCTGCAGAATCTCATACCCTATAAATGCCAGCAGCAGGAGTACTATAAAAGTAACCATGGAACCACTGTAAATCGGTGTATGTTTATTGGAATTGCTTAACTGCGTCTGCCAGTCAGCGGATGTCACATTCCTAATCAACCCCAAATAACAAATTTCATAGAATCCGCCCAGCCAAAATACATGCTGGTCAAACAGCCAGTCTCCCTTCACCGGGTGCCCTCGTTCCTCACAGATCAGGCAGATTACTTCACTGATCGTCAGCACCACAGGAAATACCAGTACCGCTCCCATTAAAATTGCCCAGGTAAACATTTCTGTAAAAGCCTTAATGATCTCCCATACATAATCTCTTTGCTCATAATGAATAACAGAGGCTATGATCGTAAAAAGCGCATAGCCCAGTCCGATAAATATAGAGATCAGCCATGCAAGCAACACCGGATGCTTTTTATAAAACTTTATTTTTTCCGTATTCATTTCTTTATTTTCCATCGATTCTTGCCTCTATCTGTTTCCGCGCCATATATCTGGAAATATTAAATGTCCGCAGAGATGTCTGATCCAGACGCTTCTTATTATGGTTCAGGTAATAATATCCGAATCCCTTCGGCTGATAACTCCCCCACCACTGAGCCTGCGTATCTTCACTCATAATATCCGTAGGGTTCTCCAGTTCATAGGCGCCAAAATCATACCCAAGACTCTCCATATAAGGAATAATGACCGGTGCCGCATCCGCACTGAGATCACTCAGATAAGAGAAGTCTCCGCCGGGTGCATTGGCAATATTCACTCTGGCTATAATATAGTCGGGATGGCTGAAGGACAATGCAAGATACAGCACGGTCACCATCACGACACCATAGCGGAACAGCGGGAAGCTTTCCCTGTAAATATTGATCAGCACTCCGATAAACATGACGAATAATACCGTCAGCATCCACAATACGAAGATCCGCAGGAAAGTTAGATAATAATACCGGATGTAAATGATCATTCGCATTACGCTGGACGCGATCATGATAAAAGTACATAATGACATAATCGTCATAATCACTTTCAGTACCTTACTCTCCCTAAAAAAGCTGAGGCACACCAATACCAGGATCAGGTTCAGAATGCTGACAGCCAGCAGCTGGAAAAAGCCTTCTCTTGCATACTGTGCGTAAGTATAGCCCTCCGGCAGCTGCATTTTTCCTAAGAACAATCCGAAGATCTGAATACCGGAAAACAGCAGATACAATAGTGACAGCAGTGACATAATCGTAATTGCCAGTACCGGCTCACCCTTTCTGCGATCCTTCACTTCCTCCGGGATGCTTCGCTTGCACAGGTAGGAAGTCAGTGCATAGGAAGTAAAGAACAGAAACGTTACCCGGATGACTACGTTAAATACATTTCCCGGACGGATCCAGTTCATGAAATCCACTGTCATCTTGCGGAACACCGCATCGGCAGAGCTTAACAATCCGGCGGCAATGAGCAGAATGGGCAGTGCGATCACCACTCCCAGCAGTCCATACCATACCTTCTTATTTACTTTTCCTTTTTCACGAAAATAGGCTTTGCCATCGGAAAAAGGCTTCCCCAGTTCCCCGAAGCTCATAACCACCAATTGGCAGATGCTCCCCACATATTTCCCAAGCTTCCACTTTTTCGTATCAAAATATTGATTCAGCAGCAGACACATTACTAACAGAAACACCGCCAGCTTGTTCAGACCTATGATCGCCCATCCGTCGGTGCAGAAGGTGGATACCCCCAGCAGCAGAATGCTGACCATGTAAAAGGTGCTCCCTTTTTTCAAGGTAATCCCTAGTTTTGACAGCGAGAAGACAAAATACAGTAAAGTGCCTGCGAGGAAAAAAGGGAAGGTGATCCCCGAGCCGTTCCGGAACATACAAAATGCATAGAATACGGCATAAAGAAAAGTCACCGGTCCGAAGAAATTATAGTGCTCCTGCAAGCGCTTTGTCTCCACAGTCTCTGTCTTTTCCACCACCCGGACTACGTTCTGCCCGGAAATCTGTTCCTGATTCACTGAATTTGTTTCCTGTACTGCTGTATTTTCCTGCATTGTGATCTCCCCCTCTCAGGTTTTATTTGGTTTCCTCTTCTTTTGTGTCTTCTACATACTCCAGAATGTCTCCGGGCTGGCAATGCAGCACCTCACAAATGGATTCCAGTGTAGAGAAGCGTATGGCTTTTGCTTTATTATTTTTCAGGATGGATAAATTTGCCTGTGTCAGATCCACCTGATTCGCCAGTTCTGTCAGGCTGATCTTCCGCTTTGCCATCATTACATCCAGATTTACAATGATTCCCATAATAGATGCCTTTCTACTTTTGAATTTCCGTTCAGCCGGCGTCATTTACATAGTCGCGTATCACACGCTCTATCACTTCGTGACTGAATTTTTAGATTGTTAAGTCGTTTTCTTCCTTGTAGCGCACGGCTTCTTCAAATACCATCGCCAGCACTTTGCTGAACATGCCTGCAATGATAAATACCAGAATGATCACCAGCATGGCAATGGTCAGGTACACCACACATCTCACAGCGCTCATGGCCGCGATGAAAAAGCTTAAGTCTCCCATTCTCCTAAGGCTCGCCACATTTTCCGGTACAAAGCAGTTCTCCGCAAGCACCGTGCCAAACATCTTGCGCAGTTCATTGATCAGCAATAACGCCAACACACCCAGAATGGCGAATATGAGCACCGCCGGAAGGTAATTCTCCTCCACCGCCTCCAGATACTTTCCTATGTATTTGAGACTAAGCGGCAGACTTATCGTCACCAGAATTCCCGAATAGAACATGAAATCCAACAGGTACTTTGTCCCCTTCGCCAAAGATAACTTTTTCTCCCGCAGTTCCTTTTCCGACAACTCTCTCTTCTCCATAATGAATACCTCTTTCCTTCTTGGTAGCCTTAACATATCACTCTATTATACGAATGTCAATATAATTTTATTGATATTCGATAAAATTATATTGAATATCAGCGTAAGAAAAGCTCCGGGCACAATCTTTTTCTGTGCCCGAAGCTTTTTTCAGCTTTTTTCAGAAGCTTTTTCGCTTTCTCGTAATTATTCTATTGTGATAGTGTACTCCCTGCGGAATACCTCGCCTGCCTGCAGGGTATTACTGTACTCCCTTTGCTCTAAACTGCCGTCAAAGGTCGTCTTGTCGCATCTGCCATACCATGGCTCGATGCAGATAAACGGTGCTCCCTTGCCTGCGGGAGACCACAGACCGAATAACGGAGCATCAAAGTTTAAGGTAACATACGGCTTTTTGTCCGGAGTACACAGGCTCACTGCAGAAGCCTGACGATCCTCCACGATCAGGGCATCCCGGTCAAATAAGTGCTCCGTGATCTTCGCATAACCGTTTTTCACCGGTAATACATCCTTTTGCTGTCCCATGAGTCCTTGTCCGTCATCTGCCACCAATCCGTAAGTCAGATCTTTGTCCGTATCAAACTTGAAATAATATTCCGACTGCTTTCCTTTTTCATCCACAGGGCACATAAATGCGGGGTGTCCTCCGATGGAAAAGTACAGTGTTTTCGTATCCGGATTTTCCACCTGCCAGATGACCTTCAGTTCTTTTCCTTCCAATTCATAACCAATCTTCAGGATAAACTCCAGCGGAAATTTTGCTTTTGTTTCTTCATTGGATCGCAGGGAAAACCATGCTTCTGTCGCCGTCTGTACATCCACGACAAACTCCATATCTCTGGCAAAGCCGTGCTGACCCATGGAATAGGTCTTTCCTTCATAATGATATTCCTTATTTTTCAGACTTCCTACAAAGGGGAACAGTACCGGGGCAGTTCTCTTCCAGAATTTTGCATCCGCATTCCACAGATACTCGGTATCTGTTGCTTTCCCCCGAATGCTTGCAAGCTCTGCACCAAAGCTGTTGATGGTTACTTTTAAAGCTTCATTTTCCAATACTACCTGCATATTGCATACCTCTCTCTCTTTTTCCCACATTATACCTCATAACAGTTCATCCTGTAGTCCGGCTGTCTTCAGCCAATGTCCGGACAAATATCTGCTCACAAAACAGATCACACGGAAGATCCAGTCCAGTACCATAGCGATCCAGACACCGATGGCTCCGTAACCCATGTTCACACCGATGATATAGCTGAATCCGATACGGAACACGAACATGGAAAAAATAGACAGCACCATGGTAAACCGTACGTCATTGCAGGCACGAAGCATATTCGGCAGAACAAAAGACGCCGGCCACAAAAACATCGCCATACCGTTGTGGATCATGACCAGAATATAGGATAACTGCGTGGTCTCCGGGCTTAATCCATAGCATTTCAGGATCCACGACAGACACAGCAGGATGACGCTGTTTACCATAAAGGTACACAAGTAGGTAATCTTCAATAATTTTTTCGTATAATACCGCACCTGACCGGAATCTCCGGCGCCGACACAACGGCCAATTACCGTGATCATTGCCAGATTCATAGCCTGTCCCACAATACAACCCATGCTGTCCAAGCTGTTCGCCACCCCGTTGGCAGCAATCTGCACAGTTCCGAAACCCGCGATAATGCTTACCACAATGACACGTCCCAGCTGGAAAATACCATTTTCAATCCCGCTGGGGATACCTATGTAAAAAATCTTATGGATCACCGGCCAGTCGATGTGGAATCTTTCTTTTAATAAATGTACTTCGTTGGACGGGTTTTTCAGCAAACGATATAGGATGAATCCTGCCACTGCACGGGAGATCAGGGAAGGAATCGCCACACCTGCCACGCCCAGTCCCAGTACATAAACACCCAAAGCATTACCGCCGATGTTAATGATATTTTCCACCACGGAGACCTTCAGCGTGATCTGGGAATTTCCCATGGAGCGGAACAGCGCCGCACAGGAATTGTACAGGGCAAGGAACGGGAAGGACAGTGCAGAGATCATCATATAGATCACAGCATTATGAAATACGTCCGCTTCAATTTTACCGAAAAACAGGGAAATGATGCCATTACAGAACACCATAACCAAAATCGATATGCCGATCGTAATGCATACCGATGACACGATCAACTGTTTTGCAGATTTGCAGGCGTCCTCTTTTTTCCCGGCTCCGAGAAACTGGGAGGTCACCACGGCGCCGCCGGTAGCCAGTGCCGCCAGCACACTGATGATCAGATTATTGAACATGTCGATCAGGGATACGCCGGAGACCGCCGCCTCGCCCGCCGAAGAGATCATGACGGTATCCGCCATGCCCACAGTGATTGCCAGTGCCTGTTCAAACAATAAAGGAATGATCAGTTTTTTCAGATCATCTTTTGAAAATAGTTTTGTTTTGCTTGCTTCCATTTCTTTTTACCCGGTTATTTATCCATTCGATACAATTTCAGGGAATTGTCCCATGCCGCCTTGCGCACTTCTTCCTCTGTGATCCCCTTGATCTGCGCCATGGCAGCGATCACATAGGGAATGTTCAGGGAGCTATTGCGTTTACCGCGGTTCGGTTCCGGCGCCAGATATGGGCAGTCCGTCTCCAACACGATGCGGTCCATAGGGATATATTCTACCGCTTCCTTCAGCTTCTTTGCATTTTTAAAAGTCAGCACGCCGCCGATTCCAAAGTAGAATCCCATATCCAGGAAAATCTTCGCCGTCTCCTTCGTATAGGAATAGCAGTGAATTACACCGCCGATCTCTTCTGCGTGCGCCTCCGTCATGAGATCCACGGTATCCTTCGCTGCATCCCGGGAGTGAATGATAACAGGCTTTTTGATCTCACGCGCCAGTTCCAGCTGCCGCAGGAACCACTTTTTCTGTGTCTCGTGGTCCGGCTCCGGCCAGTAATAATCCAGTCCGATCTCTCCCACCGCCAGGCATTTCTCCTTTTGGCACTGTTCCTTCAGCCAGGAATAAGATTCCTCCGTCAGTTCCGTGGTCTCGCTGGGATGTACGCCGATAGCTCCATATATGTAATCGTACTGCTCCATCATCTCTAACACTTTCCGGCAGGATGCCAGGCTCGCACCCACATCCACCACCCGGGCAATGCCCTGCCCCGGCAGCGCCGCCAGAAGCTGTTCTCTGTCGTCGTTATATGCGTCATCGTCATAATGCGCATGCGTATCAAATATCGCAATCATATAAAATCTCCTCACAGCATATCTATGCAAAAAAAGAACCGTCCCCGGAGCTCCTAAGTCTCCAAAAACGATTCTCTCGAGTGCACCGCCAGGGGCTCGAACCCTGGACACCCTGATTAAGAGTCAGGTGCTCTACCAACTGAGCTAGCGGTGCATTTTCTGTGTCGTTGTTGCGTCTCCCGCAACGACAAGACATATATTATCACATGGTTTTCAAGAATGCAAGTACTTTTTGAAAAAAATTTAAATATTTTTTTCGATTTATTTGTACAATAGGTGAAATTACTGTTTTTTACGGGCTTCCTGGCACTTTTCGCAGTAGCCGTACAGCTCTAATTTGTGTCCGGTGACAGTGAAATCTCCGGTATCCTGCTCTAAATGCACATGTGCAAAGGGGCAGCTGGGCAGCGGAATCCTCTTATGACATTCCAGGCAGACCGCATAATGGGTATGTTCCCCGCGGTTCAATTCGTATACTACGGTACCGTCTCCCATGAACGTTGTCTTCTCTACCATTCCATGTTCTTCAAATGTTGCCAGAATCCGGTAGATTGTGGATACAGCATAATCGCTGCCTTCGTGATCTCTCTCAATACGATTGTAAATCTGTACGGCGCTGAGGGGCTCGGTCGCTTCCTCCAGCACCTGATACACGCATTTTCTCTGTTTGGTCCATTTTAATCCCTTGGGATAAGAAATATCATTGTGTTCACATTTATGTTCTTCCATAGATATCTGTCCTTTTATATCGCGATCTCGAGGGCGCAGTGCTTTCCACCTCGAAACACTTCGTGTTCCTCGCTGGACGGGCGTCGCCCTATCAAAATTGGATCTGCCTCTTATGCCTGCAAGCAGTCAAAGAGTCAGCTCTCAATTTTGGCACTGCTTGTGCCTACAGCCAGTTTATCACAATTCCTGTCAAAACACCAATCACATATAAAATTCCCACGATTTTCAGATTTTCCTTTTTATCCGGGTTCACGCGAAACAACACCAGCAGTCCTACTCCCGCTCCTACCAGCAATCCGGACATCATGGCTCCAAGGCTGATCACACCACTGATATACAATTGCGTTATGGTCACAGATGCTGCACAGTTGGGGATCAGTCCCACCAATCCTGCCAGCACAGGTCCCAGTACGGGACGGTTCAGGATCAGACCGGCCAGAACATCTTCTCCCACAAAATGCAGTGCTGTGTTCAGAACAAATCCAATGACTATAATGAAAAAGGTAATGTGAAGCGTATGCTTTACCGCAGATAGAAAAATGCCATCCTTTTCACAATGGCAGTTCTCATGCTCACAGATTTCATGAATGTGTTCTTCCTCTTCATGGTCATTTTCCCCATGTCCGTGAACATGATCATGAGGATGTATCTTCCTCTCACGGACCAACAGATCGATCACAAACCCGGCTATGGCACCAATGGCTGCTTTCGCTCCCAGCACGCCCAGTACAAAGCAGATATCCATTTTCTCCGAAATCAGGATCGGCAGCATCTCATCAGAAGTGGACAGATAAATGGCTATCAGTGTTCCCAGAGTGATCACCCTGCCTGCATATAAGTTGGATGCTGCTGCCGAGAACCCACACTGAGGCAGCACACCTGCCACGCCACCGATCAACGGTCCCATTTTACCTGCTTTACGCACCATATGTGTGGTCTTTTCGCCAGCCTTATGCTCCAGATATTCCATAGCCAGATAGGTCAGGAACAAAAATGGCACCAGCTTTATACTATCTATTAAAGTATCTAAAATAACTTCCGACATGACTCTTACCTTTCCATACTTTTTTATCAAATGAATACTTAATCATATATTTGTTCTAAATGCAAATGAGTTGCATTTGCATTTAGAACTATAACACATTTTTTCATATTGTCAATATTTTAATTATAAAAAATGCGCTATGCTATGATAAGCTACGAAAAGCAAGAGAATGCCCACCCGGGCAAAAGCCAGCCGGTATACCGTCTTATTATTGCAATTCGATCAATCTTCGATCAATCCTTTTTTCTTCCATGCTCCGCTCCGCCAGCGCAACATCATGCCGACCGCACGGCTGCATTCATCTGCTGTCAGACCGATATAAGCACCCACTACTGCCAGATGCAGCTGTATCCCCAACAGATACGTTCCTCCCGCTGCACACAAAAACATGAAAACAGCTCCGAGGATCACCGGAAATACAGCATCTCCACTGGTTTTCAGTGCATTTCCGTATACCAGATTTGTTACTCGTCCGGCTTCCAGGGCAATATCAATAAACATCAGCTTCTGCACTAGTTCTACCATACTCTTATCCTGCGTGAAAAAAGAGATCAGGACCGGGGCACTGACTGCAAACAGAAATTCTGTTCCCATCGCCAGTACCGCTCCGATCGCCGCAGATTTTTTAGTCTGCTTATCACATATTTCATATTTTCCCGCACCCATGTACCATCCGGTCATAATGGCATTCGCCTGGGCAAGTGCACTTCCCACACAGAAGGATAAATTGGTGATCTGTGCCGTATAGGAGCGGGCAGCCACATTTATTCCTTCTGTATCCATCTGGTTCAGAAAACGGATCACCAGTGTCATCGCTATATTATAAATAGTATTCTCCAAAGCGGAAGGTAATCCGATCCGGATGATCTTCCGCAAAATCTCTCCGGAATTTACCCTCTCCGAATATTTTTTTGCAGGGATCAGCCGCCGTACAAAGATCACTATCAATATCAGATTCACTACTTTGGAGATCACTGTTGCGGATGCGACCCCCTGCACGCCGAGGTGGAAACGAAACAGAAACACGGCATTTAATATAAAGTTCAAAATATTACCTGTCACAGTTGCGATCAGAGGCTGTTTCGTATATCCAAATGCACGCAGATATCCTGCCAATATGGGAATCATAGCGTTCAGTATGCTTCCGCCTCCGACGATCCGCAGGTATTGTACGGCAGGCTCCTTCAATGCCGGTGCAATACCTACCACATACAGAATCCCATCGGAACAGAAAAACAAAAACACAGACATCACAACACCCAGGATCCCATTAAACCATAATCCCAGAGTCTTTGCCTGACAGGCGATCCCCGGTCTGCCCGCACCGATATTCTGTGTCATCACAGCCAGCATTCCCATAGAAACTACCGAATACATAATAATGAATACACCGATATAAGTATTTGCTGTTCCGACTGCTCCGACTGCCTGATCTCCCACAGAAGAAAGCATTAAGGTATCCACCATTCCGGACAACATGTAAAAGATCGTCTCCAGACACAGTGGTACAAATAATTGAAATAATGACTTATTCTGTCCTTCCATCGTAGGTTTTATATCCTTTCTGCGGTTCCTAAAAATTTGCATTTTCATTTTACAACTATTCAGAATACTATTCCGAATAGTCTCTTCAATTTTTACATATTACTACTTTATCTTTCCTAGAACTTGCATTTTTACCACAGAAAATTGACTTATTTCTACTTTTATAGTAATCTGACCATAATATCCTCTACTCCACTTCACAGAAAGGCCTGCCTATGTACCCTGAATTAAGAGAAGAACGCATTCACGGAACAAAAGAATTTCCTTTTAGCTGTTATCACCTGCATGATATGCCTGCTTTTTTTCAGATTCCTGTCCACTGGCATCCGGAGGTCGAGATCATATATGTCCGCTCCGGCTCTCTTAAGATCATCATTGAAGGAGAAGAATACGAAGCGACCGGCGGCTCCGTCTATTTTGTAAATCCCGGTGAGCTTCATTTTATGGGTTCCTCAATTCCGGGCGTAGACTATCATACCCTGCTGTTCCCACTGGAATTTATTTCCTTTCAGACGGATGATCTGTTGGAAACGGAGTTTCTCCTTCCCTTGCGTAACCATGAATTGCTTTTGCATCATAATCTTTCCCACGAAAAAAGCTGTCCTGACATCATTTCTCTCATCCGTGAGATCCTGTCTGTCAGACAGCTTCCAAATACATTGAGCGGGCATTTCCGATTACGTATTTTATTGTTGTCACTTATCCAAAAAATTGCTTCCTGCGGAACCATTAACCCAATGGGCTCCAAAAGGAACGATCCGATGCAGCGTGAGATACTGACTTATCTGCAGTATAACTACACGGAACCCCTTCGATTGGAAACCCTGGCAGAGCAATTTCATTTATCCGAAAAATATTTGTCCCGCTATTTTAAGCAGCATTTTCATCTGACTCTGACGCAATACCTGATGCATCTGAGGCTGACCCATGCCTGCCATCTGTTAGAGAGCACCTCTCTGCCGGTTACAGAGGTTGCCCTGCAGTCCGGCTTCCCCAACGTGAGTCATTTTATCCGCTGCTTTCATAGGACATATCAGATGTCTCCGCTGCAATATCGTAAACAGCTGCCCTATCAATGATCGTTTTCAAGAGCTCTTCTTGCCAGCTCCAGACATCCCATAATGCCCTGATCATCGTGAAGAGATGCCGGCACCACATAATGCTCCATGTCTGCAAGTTCATCCGTTACGATATAGCCATTGATGTATTCCTTAAGCTTCTTGCGGATAAGCGGGAACAACTGCTCCTGGTGCATGACACCGCCGCCTAAAATGATCATTTCCGGTGATACCGTCATGACATAGCCGGTCAGTGCCTGAGCAATGTAATCTGCCTCCAGCTCCCATACTTCCGGGCAATCTGCCAAGTCCACTGCTTTCCTGCCCCAGCGTTCTTCGATGGCAGGGCCTGCTGCCAGACCTTCCAGACAATTCTTATGATAAGGACATCTTCCGGCATAAGTATCTGCGGTCCGCTTCGTGATCAGCACATGTCCGGTCTCCGGATGGAGCATTCCGTGATGCAGCTCTCCGTTACTATAAATACCACCGCCGACACCGGTACCGATGGTCAGATACATGACACACTTTTTCCCTTGTGCCTGTCCGAAGGTCACTTCGCCGAGGACAGAACCATTCACATCTGTATCGAATCCCACGGGGCAATGAAGTGCCTCCTGCATCTGCCCAACAATATCGCAGTCCCTCCAGGCCAGCTTTGGCGTGGTTGTGATATAACCGTATTTTTCTGAATCTCTGTCCAGCTCAATGGGTCCAAAACAGGCAATTCCCAATGCATCGATCCCCTTGTCCCTAAAATAAGCGATCATCTTAGGAATCGTCTCCTTAGGCGTAGTTGTAGGAATCGATACCTGTTCATAAATTGTACCGTTCTCATCCCCAATAGCGCAGACCATTTTTGTACCGCCGGCTTCCAATGCACCCAGACGTAATTTTGCCATATAAACTCCCTGCCTTTCCAGATTCTGTCTGTCAAATATATCCTGAGCTTTTCCTTCGGATTCTGCTCTCTGTGGTTAGTATAGCAAATCCTTTTCTCCCTGTTAATATCAATTTTTATGGAGTTTCTCTCTCTTTTTAATTTTCTCTTTTCCGGGGAATCTTTCCTATGATATACTTGTTATACTGTTCTCAGTTACACACAAATTGCAGGAGGTTATATCACAATGAAAAAAATATGGATCGTCGGTTCCCTCGGTCACATGGGGCAGGCGTTGATCAGGTTGTTAGACATGATGGAATATGAATTATACGAAACCGATAAGGACGAGCTGGATATCACGGATGAACATGCAGTTTCCCTGTTCATGCACCGCAATCGTCCCGATGTCGTTATCAACTGTGCAGGATATCATCCTTCCGCCGGTGCAGCGCAGTCGGAGACAGATATGGCTTACAAGGTAAACGCCGTAGGTGCGAGAAATCTGGCGCAGTCTGCGGAGAGCATTCAGGCAAAACTCATACAGATCTCTACGGATGATGTATTTTCCAGCGCATCCGACACACCCTATAATGAGTTCGATGATGTAAATCCCGTAGGACTGTTTGCAAAATCCAAATACGCCGGAGAGAAATTCGTCATCCAGCTGATGACCCGCTATGTCATTATCCGCAGTTCCTGGATCTATGGCATCGGCAAAGACTTTTTGAATGAAGTACTCGAAGCTGCCGCGGACCCTCAGGTATCCACAATGGAATTGCTAAACAACGACCGTGCGGTACCTACCTCCGCTGCTGAGCTTGCACGCGTGGTAAAATTTTTCATCGACAACGACCATTACGGTATCTATCACGCCGTATGCAGCGGCGGTTCCTGCACACGCCTGGAATTCGCGAAAGAGATCCTGCGTCTTGCCGGAAAAGAGGACCGGCTTACCGTCACAGTAAAAGACGGCACCCCGGAGAAATATTCCGTACTGGATAATATGATGCTGCGTCTCACCGACATCGAAGAACCCAGTGGCTGGAGAGAGACACTGGCTTCCTACATGAAAGAAACCGGAGGACTGGAATAGTGGAAAAACACGAAAAAGAAAAGAAAAAACTCGGTCTGTCCACCAAAATCTTTATTGCCCTTTTAACCGGTGCGGTATGTGGTGTGCTGATCCATTATTATATGCCGGAAGGGTACTTTAGAGATACGATTCTGATCAACGGTATTCTCTATGTACTGGGCAACGGTTTTATCCGTCTGATGCAGATGCTGGTGGTTCCTCTGGTATTCTGCTCCCTGGTCTGCGGCGCCATGGCCATCGGTGATACGAAAACGTTGGGAACTGTGGGTGTGAAAACGATCCTGTTCTATCTGTGCACCACTGCTTTGGCGATCTGCGTGGCACTGGGCATTGCCAGTCTGATCAATCCCGGCATCGGTTTAAATATTGCATTGCCGGAGGATGCCACCGAAGTCGCGACCACCCAGGTAGATTTTGCGGAGACGTTGTTGAATATTATTCCGAAAAATATTTTTACCTCTCTGTCCACCGGAGATATGCTGCCGATCATCTTCTTTGCTTTATTTATCGGCATTCTTCTGGCTGCCATGGGCAACCGGGTCTCCACTGTGGCGAACTTTTTCAGTCAGTTCAATGACATTATGATGGAAATGACGATTGCAGTCATGAAAGCAGCCCCTGTCGGTGTCTTCTGCCTGATCGCCAAGACCTTCGCAGGTATCGGCTTCGACGCTTTTGTGCCTATGCTGAAATATATGGGAAGTGTCATTCTGGCACTGGCAGTACAGTGTTTCGTGGTATATCAGGTCATGCTGTTTGTGTTCACCCGCTTGAATCCTTTTAAGTTCATTAAAAAGTTCTTCCCGGTTATGACCTTTGCCTTCTCCACTTCCACCAGTAATGCGACGATCCCTCTGTCTATCGACACTCTGTATAAAAAAATCGGTGTCTCCAAACAGATTTCGTCCTTTACGATTCCTCTGGGTGCCACCATTAACATGGACGGTACTTCCATTATGCAGGGCGTAGCAGTTGTTTTCATAGCACAGGCTTACGGTATTCCTCTGACCCCGGCTGCCATTGCTACTGTCATTGCCACCGCGACGATCGCCTCCATCGGTACTGCCGGTGTCCCCAGTGTCGGTCTGGTCACCCTGTCCATGGTACTGACCTCCGTGGGACTGCCTACCGAAGGCATTGCACTGATCATGGGTATCGACCGTATCCTGGATATGCTGCGTACCGCTGTCAATATCACCGGTGATGCCGTATGTACCACTATCGTGGCCAAGCAGCAGGGTGCCTTTAATGAGAATACTTTCCGGGCAGATAACTGATCACCTGTTTACAACTTTTCAGACGGCTGTCACTGTATAAAAAAAAGAGTGAAACATTCTGTCTTGTGCTCAAGTGCACCGTCAGATGTTTCACTTTTTTATAGCTCGAAGCTATTCTATTTCAGTTTATTTAATTTTGCCCGGTTGGCAATAACGATCAGCCGCATATCCTGTGTCAGAGGTACTTCCGGATCGATATTGGTATTTACATTTTTTCCTTCGATGATCGCCACCACGTTAATGGAATATTTTTTCCGCAGATTCAGCTCGATCAGGTTCTTCCCGATCCACTGCTGTTTGACTTCCATTTCCACCATAGACACATCCTGGGACAATTCGATAATGTCCATGAAACCGGAGCTTAACAGATTTTTGGCCAGGTGGATTCCTGACTCACTCTCGGGGAATACTACACGGTCTGCTCCTACTTTCGTAAGGATCTTGCAGTTTATCTCAGTGGCGCATTTGGCGATAACGGTCTTTACGCCCAGTTCTTTACACAGCATGGTTGCCATAACACTGGCTTCCAGATGATTTGCCATGGTCACAATGACCACATCAATATTCGCAATACCGATCTGTCTCAACGCTTCCGGATCTGTAACATCTGCACATTTACAGTATGGAATCTCTGAGATTGCCGCATTGACAACTGCCTCTCTATTGTCTACCGCCACCACCTCTGCGCCGTTCTCTGCCAACTCCTTCGCCACACTTCTTCCATATCTTCCAAGTCCAAATACTGCATAGGTCTGATTGATTCCCATAGTCTCTTCCTTCCTGTTGCTTCGATCTGCTTTATCCGACGCTGATCTCTTCTGTCGGGTTCTTCACAATATTTTTGTTCTTTTTCTGCGTGCTGAATGCCACTACCAGAGATATGGGGCCGACTCTTCCCAGATACATGGTCACGATAATAATCAGTTTTCCCCAAAGATTCAGCATGGAAGTCAGGTTCCTGCTTAATCCCACAGTAGCTGTGGCACTGACTGTTTCATACACAATATCTATCACATCCGCATCTGTCACTGCAGATAAAAGAATCGCAGACAACGACGCAATGATAAAAAACATACCTACAACTGCTACCGATTTATTCACCGCCTGCTTCGGAATATTTCTCCCAAAAAGCTCTGCATCCTCCTTATTACCTATGGTGGCAAACATAGATACCAGCAGCACTGCGATCGTAACTGTCTTCATTCCTCCTGCGGTTCCCACCGGAGAGCCGCCGATCAGCATCAAAAGCACCGAAATGATCGCAGAGGTATTGGTCAGATCCTCTTGTGGAATCGTGGCAAAACCTGCGGTTCGCGTAGTTACTGCCTGGAACAGGGATGCCCAGATCCGTTGCGGCACCGTGTAATCCTGCATCGTCAGAGGATTATTGTATTCAAAAATATAAAATGCCGTCGCTCCCACTACAATAAGTATTCCTGTCACCGTGAGTGCTATTTTACTGTGAAGCGTCAGCAGTCTGAAACATTTGAGCTTCTGGCTCCGGATATTTTTCAAAACCCGCAGTACATCCCACCAGACGATATAGCCCAAACCTCCCAATATGATCAACAGCATCGTGACTAGATTGACCATGGGCTGAAATACATAGCCGCACAGACTGTCTTCCGCCATAATATCCATTCCTGCGTTGCAGAAGGCAGATACAGCATTAAAAATCGAAATCCATATGCCTCTGAGTCCGTATCCCGGCACAAATACTGTCATGTACAAAAGAGCTCCGCATCCCTCCACCACCAGAGTACCTATGAGAACCTTGCGGAGGAATTTCACGATTCCGGAGATATTATTCAGATTAAATACATCCTGCAGCATCCACCGGTTACCCAGTCCCAGTCGTCTGTGCAGTCCCATCATCACACCGTACATGACCGTAATGACTCCCAGACCTCCCAACTGGATCAGAAACAGGATCACGATCTGTCCCCAGACGCTCCAGGTGGAATATGTGGGAACCGTCACCAGACCGGTCACACATATGGATGTGGTAGCCGTAAATAAAGCATCTATATAAGGAACCGCTTCTCCGGTAGCTGAACTGATGGGTAATGCCAGCAGGAAGCTACCCACTAATATGGCACACAGAAAGCTAAGCATGATCTTCTGTGTCGTAGACAACTGTATTATTTTTTTACTGTTCATAACACACTCCATTCCGCCGATGCTTTATCTCATCAGTGGAATCGCTAATCAAATTTCACGGGTGCAATCCGCAATGTTATGATTATAACACACTTTTAGATAAAAAACTCCTATTGGAGACAGTTTGTTGCCGAATCCATCATAGGAGTTCTCTTCTGATCTTATTTTTCTTCTTTTATACTTTAAATCGGTAGCCCACACCCCAGATGGTCTCGATATACTGAGGTTTTGCAGTATCTTTTTCAATCTTCTCACGGATCTTCTTGATGTGCACGGTAACGGTGGCAATATCACCGATAGAATCCATATCCCAGATCTCACGGAACAATTCTTCTTTGGTAAATACATGGTTCGGATGCTCCGCCAGGAACGTCAGCAGATCAAACTCTTTGGTCGTAAACGTCTTCTCCACACCGTCCACATAGACACGTCTTGCAGTCTTATCAATACGGATACCGCGGATCTCCACGATATCATTCTGCTGCTTCTGGTTGGTTCCCACCAGTCTCTCATAACGGGCCATGTGCGCCTTCACGCGGGCTACCAGCTCACTGGGGCTGAAAGGTTTGGTCATATAGTCGTCCGCCCCCAACCCTAGGCCGCGGATCTTATCAATGTCGTCCTTCTTCGCAGATACCATGAGAATAGGAATATTTTTCTCCTCGCGGATCTTCTTACATACTTCGAAGCCGTCCATGCCGGGCAGCATCAGGTCCAGAATGATCAGATCATAATCCCCTGCCAGTGCAGTCTTTAGTCCCTCATCGCCGGTATTGCAGATATCCACCTTGAAATCACTGAGCTCCAAATAATCCTTCTCAAGATCTGCAATTGCTACTTCATCTTCAATAATTAAAATCTTACTCATAATTTACCCTCCATTTACAGAATGTCCTTGCATCATCGGTTATCATGCTATTTCTGTTTCATTCCTTATTGATTCCTTATTCATTACTTGGTTCCACCCGGCTGCAGTTCAATGTATTTTCTCAGGACAAAATGCATACAGGTGCCTTCACCCTCTTTGGCTGTTGCCCATACATAGCCGCCGTGATCCTCGATGATCTTCTTCACAATAGAAAGTCCGATGCCACTGCCGCCCTGGGCGGAATTGCGGGAAGCATCCGTGCGGTAGAACCGCTCAAAGATCTTCTGCAGATCTTTCTGCGCGATTCCCTTGCCGTTGTCCTCGATCTCTACCCGGATAGCATCCACTTCGTCGAGAATACGGATATCAATGTGCCCATTGGGCTTATCCATATATTTTACGCTGTTACTGATAATATTATTGATGACCTTCTTCATCTGCTCCGGATCCGCGATGACAACTGTGTCAGGAGATACCAGATTCGAATAGTTCAGCTTGATACCCCGCTGCTCCAGATCCAGTCCGACTTCTTCCACACAGTCGCCGAAATAATCCGCCACGTTGATCCGGTGGAAATTGTACGGGATCCGGTTATTATCAATTCCGGAATAAGTGGTCAGCTCGTTGATCAGACGATCCATATCAATGGCTTTATTGTAGATGGTCTTGATGTATTTATCCATCTTCTCCGGCGTATCTGCCACACCGTCCATGATTCCTTCCACATAACCCTTAATGGCTGTGATAGGGGTCTTCAGATCATGGGAAATATTGCTGACCAGCTCTTTGTTCTGCTTCTCATGCTGGGTGTTCTCTTCCGTGGATTCCTTCAGCCGTAAACGCATGTCTTCATAATTGCGGTAGAGATCACCGATCTCACCCTTGGCATCTGTCTCCAGAACATAATCAAAGTTGCCTTCCTTGATCTTGCGCATTGCCACATTCAGCTCATTGATGGGCTCAAATACGCCCTTGTGGATCCACTGGGTCAGCATCAGGCTGGTGAAGATCAGGATCACTATGATAGCCACGAACATATCGATCAGCAGATGTCTCGAGATCAGCGAATTGACCTTCGTGACGATAAATACGCTGCCCGGTGTTCCATCCCGGAAAGTGAAATCAATCTGTTTTACATACTTCTCCAGTTCATTGTAGAAATATCCGCTGTCATCCGACAGATTCTCTTCACCGTAGGCAGGCAGTTTTTCAAAAATCTTCTGTGCGGCATCTTCATTGCCCGCATAGTATAGTCCGTCACCCTTTCTCACTATAATATAAGTAGACTTCCGGGATACCTCTGCATTCACATGATCCAGATATTCCTTATCCTCTAACTTGCTGCTGTCTTCCTTCACCTGGTCCAGCAGCACATAATACGCCTGATCCGTGGTGTTGGTGAATTCCCTGAAATTCTCCGACATCATGGAATAATCAATATCCGTCAGGCTGAGACCCTGAGAGTAATTCATCAGGTAAATGGCAATCATCACAAACGCCATGATCGTCAGCAACAGCGGAAGTAATATAATACTTATAAATGTTACACGAAGTCTGGTTTTAAATTTCATATTACTCTTGCCTTTCAGCGACCTGCAAACTTTCCGTGACTTTAGTACACTGTGTAGCACAAGTTTGCGCGTGTTTTATACTTTACTTTCGCTCATTATAGCATGATTCCTACCTTCTGTGTATAAAGGAAGCAGGAATATCATAAAAAAAATATAAACAAAATTTTTTCATTTTTCTGTTGACATTATTCTCGCATCATGTATAATAAGCTTATAAGAAACAGTAATCATTACTATTATTGAGAAGGGAGCTTATCATGGCACTGAAACGAAGCAGACAACGAGAAATGATCAAATCCTTTCTCATGGGACGCAAGGATCACCCTACCGCTGATGTGATCTATTCTAATCTGAAACAGCAGGATCCGAAATTAAGTCTCGGTACCGTCTACCGTAATCTGACTCTGTTGTCGGACATGGGAGAGATCTTACGACTCCGGGTCGGTGACGGTGTTGACCATTTTGATGCCGATACTTCCGAACATTATCATTTCGTGTGTACGGAATGCGGAAGCTTCATTGATCTGGACATGGATAGTATTGATTCCATCATGGAGACAGCCGGAGAGAGATTTGACGGCCGGATCCGGGGACATGTCACTTATTTCTATGGCACTTGTCCCACCTGCACCAGGGTTGCTACGGAGTCCTAGTTTTCTGAATGAAAACTGGCTTCGTTCCATAATATATTTGTGCTGATAAAGCACACGCAAAAAGAGAAAACTAAAAACAAAACATTTCATTTGAGAAAAGGAGAAAAAATTATGGCAAAGTATGTATGTCAGGTATGTGGTTATGTTTATGAAGGTGATGCGGCTCCCGCAGAGTGCCCCATCTGTCACGCTCCCGCTTCCAAGTTCACCAAGCAGGAAGAAGGTAAGACCTGGGCTGCTGAGCATGTAGTAGGTGTAGCGAAGGGTGCTCCCGAGGATATCATTGCAGATCTGCGTGCGAACTTCCAGGGCGAATGCTCTGAGGTTGGTATGTATCTGGCAATGGCAAGAGTAGCTCACAGAGAAGGTTATCCCGAGATCGGTCTGTACTGGGAGAAGGCTGCTTACGAAGAAGCTGAGCACGCTGCAAAATTCGCTGAGCTGTTAGGTGAAGTCGTAACCGATTCCACCAAGAAGAATCTGGAGATGAGAGTAGATGCCGAGAACGGTGCTACCGCAGGTAAGTTTGATCTGGCTAAGAGAGCCAAGGCTCTGAACCTGGATGCTATTCATGACACCGTTCATGAGATGGCTCGTGATGAGGCAAGACATGGCAAGGCATTTGAGGGTCTGTTAAAGAGATACTTTGGCTAAGCTACAAGCCATGCAAGGATAAAATAAAAAGTCACTGGGAGGACATTTATGTACTTCCAGTGACTTTTTATTTTAGATTTATACGGCGACAGCCGTCCATGAGCAAGTCACGCAGTGACTGCGAATGGGTTGCATGGCGCCAGCCTTAGGAGCGCGCCAGCCCTTATACGGTTCCGGAGATCACCAGCGTGCTGACGCCGGGGTTGATCCCCCACGCTCCCGTAACGGGATCCTGGGTGTAAGTTGCTGCTGGTACGGTAATACCTCCTGCAGTTCCGGTAAATAATCCGGTAGTCGTATCATACGTATAGTTTGTTCCCTCTGCCCATGCAGTTCCATTAAAATTCACAGTTAAATTCTCCAATACAGGATTAAAGGTATCTGTGATCACGACACCGGTAGCTGCATCTGCTGCCGTATTCCCCAGATTCTGTATCAGGAACGTATACGTCAATGTTCCATTCTCTGTCACTGGTACGGGACTGACGGACTTTGTGATCGTAAGAAGCGGTCCGCTTACCGCATTTACTGTCTCGTTCACAGTAACAGGAGTGACCCCTGCCCCGGCAATCGTCGCCGTATTCGTAATGGAAGCCTCTGCTGCCAGCGGTGCATAAGAGTTCACCTCAGCCTCATAGGTAAGTGTCACATTACCTCCCGCAGGCACGGTAATTCCCGTGATTGTCAGAGGAGGGCCTGCCGTTACAGCCGGTGTTGCCTGTAAAATTCCGTTTGCATAGTATTTTACGGTCCCCGGAATATACGTCAGAGGTGTCAGTTCTCTGGCATTAAACAAATACTCTCCCAGATTGTCCGTTACTGTAATTCCGTTAAATGCTGTAGTGCCTGAGTTCACAATGCTGATCACATACGTCACATTTTCATTCTGTCCGTAGGTATCCCGCACTGCTGTCTTGGTTGCAGACAATACCTCCGTGATCTCACCCACTGCTATATTGGAGTTTGTAATCTCATTTCCATAGCGAAGCTGTGCCTGATTTGTAAATCTAGCCATATATTTTTGTATCCTTTCATTGTATTTGGATTTACTATAATATATGACTGTTTTTAAGAAAGTTGACGGATTCTGTCACTGCATTTCTTGACTTTCCTCTGCCACATCCGTACTGTCCTCCTCTTCCACCAGATCCTCCAGCGTATAATTGAAGCCGGTCACCACGTTGGTAGTCACGACATATACTTTCATTTCAGAGGGAAATGCAATGTAGTACTGGCTGGTCATGGAATTCAGATTACCAATGTTAATGATCACGCTGCGATCTGCAGTCTCGTACTGAATGGTACGCTCCGGATCCGCCAATCCGTACTGTGACATATCCGTCACATTTTCAATCACCTGATCTGCCTTTAACGGTGCCACCTTCAGGATCATCGTCTTGATCCGATCCTGGTTCAGATTCAGGGAATGATCGTCCGCATAGTACCATGTTTCATCCTCTTTTTCAAAGGCATAGGTCTCTCCCTCATATACATAGCAGAAGCTGGTAATATCATCGGAGTTCACATCCAGCACCGTCTCCTGTGTATCCTCGGTAGTGGAAGTCGCGGATACTGTATTTTTATTATACTGTCGGATGCCCAGGAATACTGCCGCCAGCACCACCAGTGCCAGCAGCATTCCGATCATCTGTCTTTGTTTCTTTTTCATATCTATAACTCACGCCTTTCCCAATTATTTCTTCCGTCTGCGGAACCAGATCACAAATCCGGCGATCATACAACCGACGGGAAGGATCATGGTAACCAACAAGCCCAACAACAGAATCTGTGCGGAATTCACTACCAGATTAGAGACCTCATAGCTTTTTACCGGAATGGATACCGATGTCTCATGATCTGTCATTCCACTGAATGTATTGGTGAACAGGGTCAGGTTCGCACCGCTGACGACAGAATTTGCATCATCCGTGAACAGCTGCTCGCAACCGTACACGACCAGTGTCGCATCCCCATCATCCAAAGTCTTTACTGCCTCAACACCTAATGCGAAGGGACCATTCATATCATTTTCACTCTGTGAAAAATCCTGTGTATTGTTGACATCCTGTTTTGCAAAAGAGCTGTCGGAGGTGCTCAGGAATACATCATAGGTAATATCACCGGTGGCTGTCTCGCCGGTACTTACTTCCTCCGGGACGATGATGCCCTGAGAATACGGCAGGAACAGATATTTTCCGTAGGTGCCTGAGGTATAGCTGTCAGAGCTCTGTGTCGGCAGGATATAATACGGACTTCTGTAATAGCCGTTGGAATCATTCTCCACTACCAGTCCTTTGGCAATGCTCAGATTCATGTAGCTTAAGATAGCATCTATATTGGGTGTCTCCTCATCGGTATAACCGGTCACCAGGATGACCTTACCGCCATTATCCAGATAATCGATCACCTTATCCTTGTCATCGGAAGAGAAATCACTGGTGGCGCCGTTGATGAACAGACAGGCCGCATCGTCGGGGATAGCATCCAGATCCATCAGATTCACGGTCTCATAATCCACATTTTCCTTGTTCAGTGCGGATGTAAAAGTGTTACTTAAACTCAGTTCGTTATGTCCTGTTGTCATATATACCTTGGGCATATTGTCATTTAACACATAATCCAACGCACTGGTGATCTGTCCTTCGCCATCATAACCGGTGGTCGTGGTGTTATAACTGTACGTCGAATAGTCAAAATCATAGGAAGACTCATAGACATCGTTGTAATCAATGACCTTGCTGCGCTTGTCGCTGACCACGATCAGGCTGTTCGTGCTGATGTTGCCGGTGGTGTACTGGGTATAGAACATCGGGTTAACGGTGGGATCCACATATTCCACGGTGATATGATCCGACAGATCATCATATCTCTGTAAAGTCTGCCCCAATGTGGTATCCTGATTGTCCTGATTTACCAACACATAGATTGTCACATCATCCTGCATATTTTTCACATAGTCAACGGTCTGATCTGTCAGGGAATAGAGCTTCTGGCTGGTCATGTCGATTGCTGTCCAGCTAGAAGGCATCTCGCCCATGATAATATTAACGACTACTACCAATGCTACCGCTACGGCGATCATACCGGTACTGTAGGCACTAAAGCTTAAGTTCTTCACGGACATGCTGTAACGGCGTTTCTGAATGGACTGTACCGTCAGGAACAGAACCAGAGCCGTAACGGATACATAATATACGATAGAAGATACATCCAGTGTGCCGTTTAACAGGTTGGAAAACGGTGTATAAAGGTCAAAGCAGCGCAGCAGCTTTGTCAACAGATTGCCGGTGCTGGAAATAATGGAACAAATGGAATCCATCATATATCCCAGGAACAATACTAAAAAAGTAAGTACTGCTGCGATGACCTGGCTCTCTGTCACGGAAGACAGGAACAGACCGATGGCAATGGCGGTCATCCCGAAGAGGAAATATGCCAGGATCGACAGGTAAGCCTCTCCCATGGGAACACTGCCGTACTGCGCCATGATCAGCGGGTAAAAGCAGATGATCGCTACGGGAATGGCAAATATAGTTAACAGCGCCAGGAATTTTCCCATAACGATACCGCCTACGGACACCGGTGCCGTCAGGATCAGCTGATCCGTCTTGCTCCGCTTTTCCTCCGCCAGAATACGCATGGTCAGGATCGGCACGGTCAGCATGAATAAAAAGGTAACGCTGGATACCACATACGCAAAATAAGGATATCCGTTCATCAGGTTATAAACGCTAAAATACAGTCCCAGGAAAAACAGGGTGACCGCAATAAATAAAAATCCGATAAAGGAACGGAAATAGGATTTCAATTCTCTCTTATAAATGGCTAGCATATTATTCCGCCTCCTTTGTAGTTACAGTTTCTTCGGCTTCCGGCTTTTTTCTTTTTGAGAATAGTTTGTGCTTCTCCGACTGTGTAGGTGCTACATCCTCGGTCAGTTCCAGGAAGATGTCTTCCAGAGACTTCTCCGCATGAGTCATCTCTAAAATGGGCAGCTTTGCTTCTGCCAGTGCATAGAATACCTGCTCTCTGATGTCGGCATTTTCTTTGGAGATTACTTTCAGTTTTGCAATATTTTTGGATGCCTCCGTGTTCTCTTCGATCCGGTCGATCTGTGAGATCTCCTGCAATGCGCTCTTCACCGCAGCGGTGCTTCCCTTTACTTCCAGGTTCAGTTCCATGGAACCGCTCATGAGCTTCTGCAGATTCTCCGGAGAATCGCTGGCTACCAGCTTACCGTGGGCTATGATCATAATATGGTCGCAGACCGCGCTGACCTCCGACAGAATATGGGAACTGAGGATCACGGTATGATTCTCCCCCAACTTGCGGATCAGATCACGGATCTCGATGATCTGTTTCGGATCCAGACCTACCGTGGGCTCATCCAGAATAATAACCTCCGGGTAGCCAAGGATCGCCTGTGCCAGTCCGACTCTCTGCCTATAACCTTTTGACAGATTCCTGATCAGACGCTGCTGCATATCGGCGATCTGTGTCATTTCCATGACCTCATCGATCTGCTGCTTCCGCTCTTTTTTCGGAACTTTTTTCAGTTCTGCCACGAATTCCAGGTATTCTCTGACAGTCATGTCAACATACAGTGGCGGAAGCTCCGGCAGATAACCGATGGCACGCTTTGCCTCCTCCGGATCTTTTTGGATATCTTTGCCATCGATGGTCACAGTGCCCTCCGTAGCTGCCAGGTAACCCGTGATGATGTTCATTGTCGTGGATTTACCGGCGCCGTTAGGACCAAGAAAACCGTAGATCTGACCCTTTTCCACACGGAAAGAGAGATGATCTACGGCAGTATGGTCACCATATTTTTTTGTAAGATTGCTTACTTCTATCATATTTACCTCCCGGATATGGTGTGATACCCCCACCTGATATCTACGGGTACCCAGAACTGATACCCCGAATTGCTTCGCAGCAAGCTGCTCCCGCAATCCGAAAAACATTCGGAATCCGCTTTATCATGCAAGCATGAACAGCGGTTAACCTTTACACCCTTGTATCAGTATATGTTTCAAATGTCATGAAAAGGTGAAACCTTTGTGAAAATTGTGTGAAACCACAACCCTTAAAGCTTTGTCACAGTCAGAGAAATGCTTAAATTTCCTGCCTCCGCCGCCAGATGCAGCGGCAGCTTCTCCACAGGAATATCTTCAAAAATAAACTCCGGATCACCGGATGCGGCCGACTGGAATAAAAAAAGTACTCCGTCCACATAGAGCACCACTTTTTTCTGATTGCTGTAAATTGTCAGGGAAAGTAATCCATTCTCCTGACGATGCAGGATGGAAAGTGCCGGATAGAGCACCGGTTCGCTGCTCCATTTTGCCTGATAATAGTAATATCGTTCTGTCAGTGTCCTGCCGTCCGCCGAAAGGAGTGCTTCCGCCACTTCTCCTGGTAATCCACGATACACCGGAAGATTTTCCGGTCTTATCCACAGGTCACCCGTGAGGAATCCACATCTTCTGCACAGACGGTAAAACGCCCGCACTTCGTAGCAGTTTTGTCTCTCTGCCCCGGATCCGGTTCCTTCCAGCCGGATCGCATTGACTCCCATCCGGGCCAATCGTTCCAGATCCTCTTTCATCTGCTCCTCCCATATCCCGGCATCATCGGTCTGCAGAAGCATTCGGTAGCATACTTCATGCGGAAGGAACTCTTTTTCATTGAGGAAAATTCCCTTTTTATCTACGACACGCACATCATAAATTGCCAGTTCCTGCTGCCAGTACACTTCCACTGCACCGGTTATATCCTCAGCAGGATCTGATTCTTCCTCATTCTCCGTGCAACCTGTCTTTTCTCCATACTCCACGGTTCCGAACCTTCCCTGCGCTTTCACCAGATAGACATAGGGATCCCGCACGCCGTCCCAGAGATGCGGCCGCAGCAGCAACGCTGTCATGGAATCCGCTTCTTCTGATGAGTATTCCCCATGAAAAACAAGGCGTTCGCCCTCCGCACCTTCCCAGATCTCAATCTGTAATGTGGACAGCAAACGCCCTATCTTTTCCGGCAGGGCAAATTCCAGATAAGCCTTGCCATTTTCCAGTTTTGTTGTAATTCCAAGATCGTCTCTCATCTGCATTTCTCTTTCCTGCCTTTCGCATTCTGTTACTAAGAGTTTTTGCAGATAACATTTTATTTATGCCGGAAATCCCTCTTTCCCGCACACTATTATTACATGGGACAAGACCTGCGGCCGGGCACTTCCTCTCCGGATACATAACCTGCATGAAATTCCATGTTGATGTCCCGAAGCTCCTTCTCCCCGTCGATGTATGCCTGATACATTTCCGCCAGTCCCGAACTACAGCCATCACAGTTTGCTTCCATATATCCCAGTGACTCCGCCACGATCTGCTCCCTTTCTTCTCTTGTAGTATCCTTGATCAGATATCCTGCCATTTTCTCTTCCTCGCTTGTCTTTCTTTTACAGCCACTGTATCACAGCCATCTGTAGGGTGCAAGCTTTTCCCTTCCTTTATTCGTGCAGCTGTCCGTCAACGATCCTGACGATTCGTTTGGCGGACTGTGCTACCCCCAGGTCATGCGTGATCATGACGATTGTGTTGCCCATATCATTCAGTTCCTGGAACAGTTTCAGTACTTCTCTGCCGCTGGTCTGATCCAGAGCACCGGTAGGCTCATCCGCCAGAAGGATCGCCGGCTGTCCCACCAGTGCTCTGGCAATGGATACTCTCTGCTTCTGTCCGCCGGAAAATTCGTTGGGCTTATGTCCGATACGGTGATCCAGCCCCAACAGTTTGATAGTATTTTTACACTTTTCTTCTGCTTCCTCCCGACAGGTTATTCGGCAGGGTGAATTCTGACCTGTTGCTGTTCTTATGTAATATCATCACCGTTGCCACGGAGCCGCCGCCCAGTGCAAGTACCAATACCAGTGCTGTAATGATCCATTTTTTCCGGGATTTTTTATTTTGGGGCTTGACACTGTCCTTTTTATGAGAAAATATCAGTTGTTTGATTTCATTGATTTTCACGGCGAACCTCCAGTTGCAATTTCGTCCAATATCCGTTGTTTTCTCAAGTATAGGAAAATTTTGTATTGAAAAAGTGGTCACTTTGTGAAAAATCTGTGTCCTGTAGGCGCTTTTCTTCCTACTCACGTCTATACAATTACGCAAATAAAGCATTAAAAAAGGCAGTGCTGGTAATTCGCATTAATGATCCCGGAAAAACATATTTTGTTTCACAGTCTTTTGTTTTCTCTATAGCTTATTTATTTTCTCTGGGAAATGCAGATATCTTCCAGATTCTGCGCGCCCTCCGGTCCGATGGGTCTGCCACCCGTGGTGATGCCCCATCCTGCACGGATCTTGATAATATCGTCGATCTGTCCCTGAGACAACAACGTCTTCTTCCCTAAGATAAAGTTGTTCATCATCAGGATCTTCGCATAATATTCCGTGGTCTCCATGCGGTAATATGCCTGCATGAGGTTATCTCCCCAGGTCAGCGCGCCATGGTTTGCTAACAGTACAGCATTGTATTCCCGGCAGTAGGGTGCCACCGCTTCCGGTACTTCCTCTGTGCCGGGCAGGGCAAAATGCACTAACGGCACACAACCCAGTGACAACACACCTTCCATCAATACCGGTTCTTCCAGACTGATGCCTGCACAGGCAAATGCCGTCGCTGTCAGAGGATGTGCATGTACCACGCCCTGTACCTTCGGATTTTCTTTAAATACTCTGAGGTGCATCTTAATCTCGCTGGAAGGCTTGTGCGTTCCCTCCAACACATTCCCGTCCAAATCCAGTTTTACCAGCATGTCCTCTGTCATAAATCCCTTAGAAACTCCCGTAGGTGTTGCCCAGATCTCATTATCTCCGACTTTACAGGAAATATTTCCGTCGTTCGCTGCCACGAAGCCGCCCTGATACATTCTGCGGCCTACCTCTAAGATCATCTGTTTTGCCTGTGCATCTGATATATATTCCATAATCTTCTCCTTGTCCATCTGATATTCCTAACAATCTTTTATGTATGCTTCCTGCCATATTCTTTCGTAACTAATTGGTTTTCCCTAGGTATTATAACACATTTTAATTCTTTTTTATGATACTAAAAACATTGATTGTAGGAAAATATAATCTATACAAAAAAATTCAAAATGCTATAATTAAATTTGAATTTTTTTGCCAACACATACGAAGGAAGCATAGCACTATGACACGGAATAAAATCAAATTTTCTCATACCAAATGGCTGCTGCCGTTATAGGTACTTCTTATCGGCAGCATCGTCTTATATATGATCGCTCATGCGGTACAGCTGTCCGACTCCAGGCACATCCGCACTCTTGCGGAACTGAATGCTGTAACCTACGGTGATAGCATGATCGCAGATCTCAATGCCGGTATCAACATCACGGATACACTGGAGCAGCTTCTGATCAGTGCGGACGGCAGAATTGACAAATTTGATACCATTGCAGACAGAATGATGGCAGATTACGTCCGGAGCATCCAAGTGGCTCCCGGGGGCATCGTAACAGATATCTATCCCGCCGAAGGCAACGAAGCAGGTAAAATAGATCTGATCCACGACAAAGACCGCGGAGAGACCGTAAATTATGGAATTGATCATGATCTGCTTGTCATGCACGGGCCTTTTGAACTGAAGCAGGGAGGTTACGGCATTGCTATCCGCAATCCTGTTTTTTTACAAGACGAAAACGGCAATTCCTATTTTTGAGGACTGACTATTGTTATCATCAAAGCTCCGGAAATTTTCAGGGACTCTGTTGATTCTTTGTCCGGTTTCAGTTATCAATACCGGCTATCGAAGACCCTCTCCCCTCTGACCGATGAATATGCCGTGGTAGACCAGTCAGAGGAGACGTTGACGGATCCCGTTGCTTATGATTTTACTCTGGGTGGATGTAACTGGAGGCTGGAAGTCATGCCCACCGGTGGCTGGAAGAATGGCACACTTTTACAACTGATAGTATTATGTGGCATTGCAGTGATCCTACTACTGGTGGTTCTAACGATATCTATACTATTCGTTGACGAGCAACGCAAAAAATTTCGCAGACTCTCTCTGACGGATTCTATGACCGGTCTCTTAAATCGTACCGGGTTTAATTCGCAGCTGGAGGAGTATCTGGAGGGAAACAAGCAGAAAAACTGTGTCGGTATATTACTTGACGTGGATAATTTTAAATTTATCAATGATGTCTATGGTCATACTATCGGTGATCAGGTTCTATTGCAGCTTTCACAATCCTTAGTGCAGGCTTTTCCGGATAATTCCATTATTGCCAGAAATGGCGGTGATGAGTTCTGTATTATCCTGAAGGATTGCAGTGCAGAAGAGGCTGCCCCAATGATAGACGCTTTCAGCAAGGCTTCCCGCTCTTTTTCAGCCAAAGGCGTCGAACACAATTACAGCATTTCCCTGGGCTATACGGAATATCCCGCCAACGCAGAAAAAGTCTCTGACATTCTCCGTTATGCCGACATTGCACTCTATGAGGTAAAATTACAGGGAAGTGCTCTGGCCTACCGGCCGGATTTCCACAATTCGAAACGGACACAGCTTGGTTTTTCATTATCGGATATTTCTGACAACCTGCCGGGTGCCTTTTTCATCTACCGGGCCGAAAAGGATGATGAACGCATCCTGTATGCTAATCAGGAAATGCTTCAGCTGACAGGATGTACGGATCTGGATGATTTTATGCATTTTACGAAACATCAATTCCGTAATCTGGTGCATCCTGAAGATCTGACACAGGTAGAAGAAAGCATCTGGCAGCAGATAGAATCCGGCATGAACGGATACAATGATTATGTCAAATACCGACTTGCTGTCAAAGATGGAACTTATAGGACGGTTCTGGATTATGGGCGTATCGTGGAGAGTGAACATTATGGCTCGGTTTTCTATGTATTGGTAGTGGATTGCGAATTTATCAAAACACACTACGATGATTAATCATAAAAATAAAAGAATAACAAACTTTCCTCCGGGGCATACTGGTTCCGGAGGAATTTTTATATGAAAGATCAGATTAAGTCTTACTTACAACGTTTGAATCACGGAGAAGCTCTGGAAAATGTCCAAGCGGATTTCGTCCGGGAATGTAAGGATGTGGATCCTGCCGAGATTATGCATGCCGAGCAGGAGCTGCTGCGGGAGGGTACTTCCATCGAAGAATTGCAGCGGCTCTGTGATGTGCATTCCGCCCTGTTCCATGGTTCCGCGACAGATGCCCAGAAATTGCACGCTAAGGACATACATGACCAACGGCTCTCCGCTGCTGCCGCCCTGATCCAGATCTCCGGGCATCCCCTGCAGACTTTTACGTTGGAAAATGCAGCACTGGAAAAGCTGATTGCCCGTACGAGGCAGGCATTGGAAAATAATGGAATTACCGATGAACTGCTTGACGAGTTGCGCCAGATCGCTATCCACTATGCCAGAAAGGGAGACTTACTTTATCCACATTTGAAGGTGCAATATGGGATCAGCGGTCCCTCTGCGGTCATGTGGACAGTGGATGATGAGATCCGGGATGAACTGAATGCCCTTGCAAAACAAAAAGACCAAAAAGAAACCGATGCATGGAAACAACGTTTGAATGCCGTATTGACCCGCATGGAAGAAATGATCTACAAGGAATCCAATATCCTCTTCCCCAACTGCGCACTGAATTTCTCGGAGGAGGAATGGTATCACATTTACCGGGATGCCAAAGATTATGCGGAATGCTTCGGTATCCGGAGTGATAGTTGGGAGGCTGCGGAAGCACATCTGACCGACACTGCCTCTACGGCTGACACCATGTCTGCGGAACACGCTTTTACAGGTAGTGAGACCAGAATCCACCTCCCCAGCGGCAGTCTGACCCTGTCGCAGCTGACCGCCATGTTGAATACGATTCCTTTGGAGATCTCTTTCATAGATATCGATAATATCAATCGCTACTTCAACGAAGGTCCCAAGGTATTCAAGCGTCCCGGTATGGCATTGGGCCGGGAGGTCTTCACCTGTCACCCGCCTAAGATCGAAGAACGGGTTCGCCGCATTATCGGAGAATTCCGTGCAGGAAATCTGGACCAGGTACCGGTCTGGATGGACAAGAACGGCCGGACTTTTCTCGTGACCTATTATGCCGTCCGGGATAAAAATGAAGAATATCTTGGTACACTGGAGCTGGTACAGGATATGGAATTTGCAAAAGAGCACTTCCGCTAGGACAGTGCTCTTTTTACCGAACATAATGTAGTCATCCAGCTCTTTTGATCTCTTTTTTCGTTATAGTTTTTAATCCTTATATTCCAGTCCAAAATAATCCATGTATACCTTAAATCTATCCTGCGCAGTAAGACAGGTATCTATAAGATATCCCTGTTCGTTCTTCCATTCCTTCAGACCCCTATAGTAGAATTCCTTTATATCATCCTCGATAATAAAAGGGGTAATTCCATTACGGAGGCACTCCTTAAACATAATTAATCTTCCAACACGGCCATTTCCATCCTGAAAAGGATGTATCTTCTCAAATTCATAATGAAATTGTATTATTTCCTTCAACGTCTTTTGTTTTGAAAGATTATATCTTTTTAATAAATTCCGCATTTCTCCGGATACATCGGCGGGCTTTGTTGTTGCGCTTCCTCCGACCTCATTTTCAAAACGTTTATATTCACCAACAGCAAACCACGTTTTTCTGCTATCTGAAGTTCCGGATTTCAAAATATAATGTAACTGTTTAATAAATGCCTCACTCAGGGGATAGTTTGCCAACTCTATTATTTGATCAATGCATCGGAAATGATTGGCTGTTTCAACAATGTCATCCACATTCACAACTTCATCCTGAATTCCAATCGTATTCGTTTCAAAAATATATCTGGTTTGATCATGGGTCAAACGACTGCCTTCCATATGATTCGAATTATATGTCAGTTCGATCTGAACCTTATGATATATTCCTCCCGGTATCCCTGCTTCCTTTTCCATTTTTAATCTGGTCAAAAGATCATTTGCTATTTTTTCCGCTCGTTTCTTTCTGACCGGCTTTACGGCATCCTCCGGAATCCTCCATGTTTTCCCATCAAGAATTACACCCGGAATTTTTCCATGGGCACAATAATTTCTTACACTTCTTTCTGATAAATTCCATTTTGCAGCTATTTCATTTACATTTACATATTTCATACACAACCTCCGCAAAACTACTCACCGGAAATATTATATCACTATCGGCAATATATCTCAAACTTTTTACTTTTAGATTTCATTTATATTTTGCCGATAAGAGCCGCTTAATTCTTCCTGTGCTTCCTCTACGTAAATGTGTGCGTTTTTCAGATTCCACCGGATCTCTTCTTCGGTAACAGCACGTTTTACTTTCCCGGGATTGCCGATGACCAGTGAATTATCCGGAATCTCCACGTTCTGTGTCACCAGCGCTCCGGCACCGATGATGCAGTTTTTCCCGATCTTACAGCCATTCATTAGAATGGCTCCCATACCGATCATGGTATTGTCGCCGATCTTACAGCCGTGGACGATCGCACCATGTCCAATGGTCACATGATCTCCGATCTCCACCGGATATCCACTGCCCAAATGCACTACCGCATTGTCCTGAATATTGCTCTCTTTTCCGATGACAATGGAGTCCCGGTCTCCCCGGACCACCGCATTGTACCAGATTCCGCTGTTTTCTCCGATCGTCACATCTCCAAGCACCACCGCACCGGGAGCTATAAATGCTGTATCATGAATCTGCATATATTCTCTGCTCCTGTTCTGTTACAATTTTCTTTCCTATAACATACAGTTTATCACATTTTTTCTGATCAATATCATATAATTTACAACATTTTTTCTGATCAAATCAATTGTATATTCAACATTTTTTCTGACCAATATTTTATATCTTACTACATTTTTTCCAATCAAAAAGGAACATCCCTCCGAATTGTTCCTTTTACCGTCTTATGATTCTTTCCAATGCAGCCGGTGCAGCTCTCCATCCCTTTGCATGCTCTCGAATCCCTGTTGTCTGAGTGCCTCATATAATACGATTGCTACAGAGTTGGACAGGTTCAGGGAACGGATCTCGGGAAGCATAGGGATACGGATGCAGGTCTCTTCATGCTCTACCAGAATCTCTTCCGGGATTCCGGCGCTCTCCTTGCCAAACATGATATAGTCGTCCGGTCCAAATTTCACATCGGTGTAGGTCTGGTGTGCTTTCGTGGTTGCCATCCAAATCTTCGCTCCGGGATGCATTTCCTGGAACTCCTGAAAATTCATATACCTGGTGACATCCAGATGCTGCCAGTAGTCCATACCAGCTCTCTTGATCTCTTTTTCATTTAAGCGGAAGCCTAACGGCTCGATCAGATGCAGGCTGGTGCCGGTAGCCACACAGGTTCTTCCGATATTTCCGGTGTTTGCCGGGATCTCCGGCTGATGTAATATAATATGCATATTTTTTCCTCTACAGCATAGTAACTATTCAGCGCCACTTACAACCTGTGATTCCGAATAGTTACTTAGAATGCCTTATTTATTATTTTGTTCTGCTCTTAATTTCTCTACAAAATGTCCCAGTCTGCCGATGGCGATCTTCAGCTTCTCCAGAGAGTACGCATAGGAGATTCTAAGATACCCCTCGCCACTGTCACCGAATGCAGTTCCGGGCACAGCAGCTACTTTTTCCTCCTCCAGGAATCTGGTGGCGAACTCTTCACTGGTCATGCCGAATTCCTTGATGCAGGGGAATACATAGAATGCACCGTAAGGTTCAAAGCACTCCAGCCCCATCTCACGGAACGCATTCATCAAAAAGCGTCTTCTCTGATTATACGCCGTACGCATCTCCTCGATGTCGGGATCTCCGTTTTTCAAAGCTTCCACTGCCGCATACTGGCTGGTGGTGGGAGCACACATGATGGCAAACTGATGGATCTTCGTCATCTGCTGAATAATGGCTGCGGGCCCACAACAATATCCCAGCCTCCATCCGGTCATGGCATACGCCTTGGAGAAACCGTTGATATAAACGGTTCTCTCCTTCATGCCGGGCAGGCTGATGATGGAAACATGCTTCTCTTTATAGGTAAGCTCTGAATAGATCTCATCGGACATGACAAAAATGTCATGCTCCTCAATGATCTTCGCAATAGCCTCGAGATCAGACTTTTCCATAATGGCTCCCGTAGGATTGTTGGGAAACGGAAGGATCAGTACCTTCGTCTTGTCCGTAATGGCTGCCTCCAGTTCCTCTGCTGTCAGGCGGAATTCATTCTCTGCCTTCAGGTCAATGATCACCGGAGTCGCTCCTGCCAGGATCGCACAGGGCTCATAAGATACGTAGCTGGGCTGGGGGATCAGGACTTCATCTCCCGGATTGCACATGGCACGCAGTCCGATATCGATTGCCTCAGAGCCACCGACAGTCACCAGCACTTCATGCTGCCAGTCATAGGATACGCCCTGTTTTCTCCGGATCGTGTTGCAGATCTCCTGACGCAGATCCTTCAGACCTGCATTGGAGGTGTAGAAGGTTCTTCCCTTTTCCAGGGAATAGATGCCCTCATCCCGGATGTGCCAGGGAGTGTCGAAGTCCGGTTCTCCCACACCGAGAGAGATGGCATCCTGCATCTCGCTTACAATGTCAAAAAATTTGCGGATACCCGATGGTTTGATATCCACTACTTTATCTGCTAATGGATTTCTCATGGAGTGATCATCTCTCTTTCATCTTCTTTTTTCGTAGCAAATGCGGTTCCGTGATCCTTGTATTTCTTCAGGATAAAATGCGTTGCTGTACTCAGCACGGAATCCAGTGTGGACAGCTTGTCAGATACAAAATTAGATACCTCCCGCAGGGTCTTACCCTCCAGAATGACCATCAGATCATAACCGCCTGAAATCAGGTACACAGCAGTCACT
>SAMEA3663023__coassemble_608_pt1 | contig 70711 bp, 64 predicted proteins | sample SAMEA3663023__metabat2_low_PE_007 | metagenome-assembled genome bin SAMEA3663023 (sample SAMEA3663023) | pig gut metagenome | biome: pig gut; feature: pig-associated habitat; material: faeces | place: France | collected 2012 | reverse complement strand
CATGCTCCGGGAGTTCGTGGATTTTGCCAATGTATTCAACTAATTTTCAATTTACAGCAGGCTGTCCAGGGTCTCTCTGATAGCCTTGATGAAGTCCAGGCTGTTGAGGATCACGGGATGCTCACAGGTGGAGATCAGGGACAGGCTCTTCGTCATCTTGCCATCCTCGATGGTCTTGATGCATGCCTGCTCCAGCTTGTCTGCGAAGTTACACAGTTCGGGAATCTGATCCAGCTCGCCGCGCTTTCTGAGAGCTCCTGTCCATGCGTAGATGGTAGCAATGGAGTTGGTGGAGGTCTCTTCACCCTTTAAGTGCTTGTAGTAATGACGCTGTACAGTTCCATGAGCAGCCTCGTACTCATAAACGCCGCTGGGAGATACCAGTACAGAGGTCATCATGGACAGATCGCCGTAAGCGGTAGCTACCATATCTGACATTACATCACCATCGTAGTTCTTACATGCCCAGATGAATCCGCCCTCGGAACGGATGACACGGGCTACGGCATCATCAATCAGCGTGTAGAAATATTCAATGCCAAGTTCCTCGAATTTAGCCTTGTACTCGTTATCATAGATCTCCTGGAAAATATCCTTGAAGGTATGATCGTATTTTTTGGAAATGGTGTCCTTGGTGGAGAACCACAGATCCTGCTTCGTATCTACCGCATAGCTGAAGCATGCTCTTGCAAAGCTCTCGATGGATTTATTGGTATTGTGAATACCCTGAATGATACCGGCTCCGTCGAAATTGTGAATTAGCTCACGGGTCTCGGTGCCGTCTGCTGCGGTGAATACCAGCTCTGCCTTACCGGGTCCGGGTACCTTGATCTCTGTATTTTTATATACATCACCGTAAGCATGACGGGCAATGGTAATGGGCTTGGTCCAGTTCTTTACATAGGGAACGATGCCCTTTACCAGGATTGGTGCACGGAATACAGTACCGTCCAAGATGGCACGGATGGTTCCGTTGGGGCTCTTCCACATTTCCTTCAGGTTGTACTCTGTCATTCTGGCGGCGTTGGGGGTAATGGTCGCACATTTTACGGCAACACCGTATTTTAAGGTAGCGTTGGCAGAATCCACGGTTACCTGATCGTCTGTCTCATTACGATGCTCCAGTCCCAGATCATAGTACTCTGTCTTCAGATCGATATAGGGCAGTAACAGCTCATCCTTGATCATCTGCCAGAGGATTCTGGTCATTTCATCTCCGTCCATCTCTACGAGAGGGGTTGTCATTTTGATCTTTTCCATAACGATTTCCTTTCCAGTATTAATTTTCGTTCTATTCTATTTTAACGTAATTCGTTCCAACAGACAACTTATTCCTGACTTCCAGCCTGCTGTGCATAAGCCTCATTCAGACCGTTCTTCACCATGTTCTCATAGGCATTGATCATGTGCTGATGTGCCAGCTGCTCTGCGAGATCGGCGTTGCCAGCCTTGATTGCCTCCATGATCTGCTCATGCTCTTCGTTGGACTTGGGTCCGCGGTTGGCGCTGGACAATGTCTTCTTACGGACACGCAGAACATACTGATGGAAATCCTTCAGCTGATGCTCCAGCATCTTGCTGTCACAGGCTTCGTACAGAATGTCATGGAAGCGGTTGTCTAAATCCGCCAGCTGCTCCAGATGCCCTTTTTGGGCATGGAACTTGGACAAATAGACATTCTCCTCCATCTCTTCCATCTGTTCCTTAGTGATATGCTCCGTGGCCCAGCGTGCACACAGTCCTTCCAACAAAGAACGGATCATATAAATATCCTTCACGTCCTTCTGCGTAATGCCGGTGACATAGGCACCCTTGTTCGGAATGATCTGGATCAGTCCCTCCAGCTCCAGTTGACGGAACGCTTCTCTGACAGGGGTTCTGCTGACGCCCATCTCCTCGCCGATCGCCACTTCCTTCAATTCTTCATGTTCCTGGTATTTTCCGCTTAAAATGTCCTCTCTCAGCTTGTGAAATACCCGTCCCCGCAGGGAGAACTTGTCCGTTACTTCCTGCTTTACATCATACTTACTCACTATAATCCTCGATTCCAGACAACGCTGTTACCGTTGTCATGCTTATTCTATGCTCACTCACCGATCTTCAGATTCTTCTCCAGACAGATCCGGTTGACGCATGCCACGATCTCTTCATCCGTAAGCACGGTGACACGACCTCCGGCATACTCCTCATCTACCCACTTTTTGATCTCTGCTACCAGTTCGGAATTCTTCTGTACCTGCTTGTCTCCCTTTAACTTGTAGTAGGTGTTCAGCCAGTGTGCGATACCTGCCAGACCAGAGGTGTTGGAAATAGCGCACAATACCGGACGGTTCAGGAATTTCTCGGTATCGAAGATATTGTAGATCTCCTCGTTCTTAAGCAGTCCGTCTGCATGGATGCCGGCTCTGGTTACATTAAAGTTCTTGCCCACAAACGGGGTTCTGGGAGGAATCTGATAACCTATTTCTTTCTCATAGTACTCTGCCAGCTCCGTGATCACACGGGTATTCATACCGTTTAAGTCGCCCTTTAACTGTGCATACTCGAATACCATTGCCTCCAAAGGCGTATTACCGGTACGCTCACCGATACCAAACAGGGAAGTGTTGACACCGGAACAGCCATACAGCCATGCCGTGGTAGAGTTGGACACTGCCTTGTAAAAGTCATTATGTCCATGCCACTCGATCAACTCGTGAGGCACACCTGCATGGGTATGGATCGCATAGATGATACCCTGTACACTACGGGGAATAACGGCACCGGGATAGTTGACACCGTATCCCATGGTATCGCAGGCACGTACCTTGATGGGAATCTGATACTCTTTCATCAGTTTCATCAATTCCAGACAGAACGGCACCACATAGCCGTAGATATCCGCTCTGGTGATATCCTCCAGGTGACATCTTGGGCTGATGCCCTCCTCTAAGCAGTCACGGATAACGCTTAAATAGTGATCCATTGCCTGTCTTCTGGTCATTTTTAACTTTAAGAAAATATGATAATCGGAACAGCTTACCAGAATACCGGTCTCCTTCATTCCAATCTCTTTTACTAATTTGAAATCTTCCTTGCTGGCGCGGATCCAGCTGGTCACCTCAGGGAACTTATATCCCCTCTCCATGCACTTATAGACAGCATCTCTGTCCTTTTTGCTGTACAGGAAGAACTCGCTGGCACGGATCATTCCATTGGGACCGCCCAGTTCGTGCAGATAATCATAGATTTTCACGATCTGCTCCGTGGTATAAGGTGCCCTGGACTGCTGTCCGTCTCTAAAAGTGGTATCTGTGATCCAGATATCCTTCGGCATGTTATGAGGCACGATACGATCATTAAAAGGTATTTTGGGGATTTCGGAATAAGGGAACATATTACGGAACACGTTCGGCTTCTCCACATCATCCAGTATGTACATATGCTCCTCAATCTCCAGAAGGTTGTTCTTCGGATTCATGGAGACCGGACGATTCTGAAATGCATCACTATCTCTCATTGGTATACCTCTCTTCCCTGACATTCGACATCTGCAATATTGTTTTCTATTTTTACTCTGCGCAGTAAAAATACATTTTGCAGTTCTCGTATCATTGTATACAATCATACCATTTGTGTCAATATCTTTAGTATTAATTTTATTGACTTATTTTAATCACATTTTTTATTTTTCCCAGTGATTTTATCATTTTACTTGTTTTCTAATAATCTGCGGACATTGAGCATTCCGAAGCCCTGCTTATTCCAGGGTTCTCCGAGATCCGTAGCTGTCAGCGCTACCCGACGGAGAAATTCTTCATTGGACATTCTCGGATATTTTTGTAGTACCAGTGCTGCCGCTCCGGACACAATGGGGGTTGCCATGGAGGTACCGCTTTTTGCAATATAAGGTTTAAAAATTCTGCCATTTCTATTTTTCCAGAAAGCATTGCAGGACAGGATCCGCGTCCCGGGAGCCACAATATCCGGTTTTCGGATGACGTCGTATTTTCTACCTCTTCCGGAATATGTTTCGCATCGCTTCGGGTCATTTTTACAATATCTTCCATCGTGACAACCCACTGTTAACACTTTCCGGCTGCTTGCCATCTCCGAAATACTCCCATCCTCAGGTCCTGCATTTCCCGCTGCACAGACTACGAGAATATTATGATCCCACAACAATTCCATATACTCCCGCAGTACCTGTTCCTTATATCGTTCCTTCAGTTCACCGATTCCGACAGATATATTTAAGATCCTGATCTGATACCTGTTTTTTACCCGTAGGATCCACTGAAATGCCTCCTGCATGGAATCACAGGATCCTTCTCCCTTTCCATCCAACACTTTTCCCACGACAAGTTTCGATGCCGGTGCCATTCCCCGAAGCCTTCCATCCGACAATTCTCCGTTTCCGCAAAGGATGCCACATACATGGGTTCCATGACCGTTATCATCATACGGCAGAGAGCTCTTCTCCACGAAATCACGAAAACATAACAAATGCCCGGCAAGATCCGGATGATATGCGATCCCGGTATCCAATACAGCAACCGTTACAGGCTCTGACCGCCAAGTTACGCTATATATTTGTTCCGGTACCTGTACCTGCTCCCTGACCCTCTGCATCCGTTTTCCTTCCCGGTAAAAATATAGTAAAACCGACATAAGACTTATTCTATCTTATGCCGGTTTCTATTCCGGGTGTCGGTTAAATCACCCCATTATTCATTTATAATCTCTATCCCCTCCGGGAAAGCGTCATTTCCAATATCCGTGACACTCGCCGGCAGATGTACTTTTTTCAATTCCGTATGATTTCGGAATGCTTCCTCTGCGATCACGCGAACGCCATCCGGTATCACAACTTCAGGCAGATTCCCTTTATAAGCTACCAGGATGTCCCCACTGATCAGAAAATCATCCATACTGTTCTCTTCAAAATCATCCAGCCAGCCGGTATGGGTAAACGCCTTGGCACCAACAGTATTCACCGTGTCCGGTAATACCACGTTATCCAGATTATCACAATGATAAAACGCCGCATAATCAATCGTCGTTACACCTTCCGGAATCATAATTGTCCGGAGAGAACTTCTGGAAAAAGCAAACCGTCCGATCTCTGTAGTACCTTCCGGGATCGTAACTGCGCCGACAGCCTGGTCACGATAATACATCCACTCCGGAACCTTGCCGTTCTCTGTCTCAGCTGTGATATCCTGTTCTTCACCGGTCTCCTGTCCCGCTTCTGGTTCCATATACCCCTGCTGTACTTTTTCCTCACCCGGATGCACCATTACCAAGGCATGATTCCCTACAATAATAGTACTGCCCAGAACATTACCGGGAACCGGTGTTGCAGCAGGTGCAGGCGTAGCCGTTGATACAGGTTCTGTCGTTGCCTGTGTATCCGGTCTGCTTACTGCTGTCGGTGTCTGTACTGGAGCTGCCGTCACCAGGGGATCACGGTTTTTCTGCTCCGCAAGTTTTTGGGAAAACTGTGCTGCCACACTTCCCTCGTCCGCATGGATTGTCACATTATCACAGTTTAAGAAAGCATCTTCCGCAATACCGGTCACCGTAGACGGGATATAAATATCTGTGAGATTAACACATCCCGCAAATGCCTGTGCATCAATACTCTGTATATTTTCCGGAATTGTGATCTGCTTTAAACCCGTACATCCTGCAAACGAATACTCGTCCACTGCAGTCAGACCCTTTCCCAGGACAACCTCTTCCAGATTGTTACATCCCCAGAAAACATAGGCATCCAAACGCTTGACAGATTTCGGAATTACAACGAACTGTACCTTCTGATTGTTCTCAAAGGCACTCTCGCCTACGACTTCCACTGTATCCGGAATCGTGACGCGTTCTTCCGTCCCTCTGTATTTTACCAGTGTACTCCCTTGCGTCTGAAAATCAGAGGCAGACGCTGCCGCATCTGCCTCCGACACAGGAAGATGTGTCAGGATCAATGCGGTAACTGCCAGTGCTATGACAGCCATCCACTTTTTATGATTCATAAACCTTCCCATCCTTTATTTCACACTAGGCTCTGGCTTTCCGCAGAGTCTTTTTGTCCTTCTTCATGAAGAGTACTACCGAGATACATGCAAGTCCCATGGATAGGAACCACTTGGGATGAATGCCGTCTCCGGTCTTAGGTGTGCTGTCTGCAATGGTTCCCGCAGTCAGATTATTCGTATCCACATAGATCACATACGGTGAAAAATGCTCTGCCGTAAAGGTTACGCAAGATACTCCGGATATTGTAGAGAACTTCGGTGACAGCTTATCCAGCTTGCTGTTCACTACTCCGGCCACTTTATTATTACCTGCGTAGGTGATCAGGGAATCCGGCAGCGGTAACGTAATACTGATGGATAATCCCGTGGTATCCGTGATCTTCGTATTCCCGGTGGAATCATAAAGACTGATATCCATGGGGAAATACTTGATAGCACTGATATCACTGCCGTACTCTGCCATCAGAGCCTTAACTACCTCTTCGGAAGCTGCTGCACTCTCTGTGATCTTGATCACAAAGTTATCAGAAGATCCGTTCACCGTTGCAGATACCACACCGGTATTGGACAGACCGTTTTTATCAATAACAACGGTGGTTCTGCCACCGGATACGGTTCCCGTAGTAGTGCTGCTCGGTCTTCTGTTGGAATTGGAATTCGTGGAATTACCGCTTCCTGTAGATGTATTTGTTTTATTACCTGAACCGGATTTTGCAGTATAATTTGCAGTTACCGTTACATTAGCTTCCGGCATAGTGATGACAGTTGCAGACAATACCTTGCTGGCAATCGTCGTATTGGCCGGATCTATTGACCAACTACTGAACTGCTGGTTCGCCGCAGGGTCATTTGCCACGATGATCGGCTGGGAACCTGCCACATAACTTCCGGATCCGGAACCGTTTTTAACCGTCAGAGTATACATCTTGGCAGTAGTTCCGTTGTTATTATTGCCTCCGGGACTGGTGCTGGCACCCGGACTGGCAGTTCCACCATTATTAGAGCCACTGGCTTCATATACTGCATAGAAATCTGTATTTTCTGTGATAGCTGTTGCAATATCCGGCAGCCATTCCTTGAAGGTGTAACCACTGACCGTAGGGGTCTGGATGCTGGGTGCAACCGTTCCCTTCTTGATCGTTGTCTGATAGAACACTTCCTTGGTCACACTGTTGATATATCTGACTACAATATCATCCTCGCTCAGCGCCTTATATTGTGCCATGGTGGTAAAAGACTCTGTAATATTGGTCAGCGGTCTGTCCCATCCGATGAAGATATAACCGTCTCTCACAAGATTAGATGTGTTGGGCAGATCCGCATCTGCGATGCTGCCGCCGGAGGATACCTTGATCTCCTTAATTACCGTACCATCCCAATCCTGGAAGGTTACGGTCAATTTTGTAGCATCAGGGTCATCCTTGCTGTAGATAGCTACGCACTGTGTATCGCCGGAGATCTCTCTATAGTCCGGATCCCAGTACTGGAAGGTCTCTCCTGTCTTTCCTGCGGGAGTAGGAGGTACTGCATCTTCGCCGCCTCTGACAGTCTGCTCTGCACTGTCTACATCCACATACCGATTTAATTCATCACTCCAGTCACGGAAAGTAACTGTGAAGTATTCAATCAGTGGAGAAGTATCTCGTGAGAATCCGTTCTTATCCGCATAATCATATAACCAGCTGGTCTCTGGACAACAGATAACAACGTCTTTTTTATTGTTCTCCCGTAACATGCCTTTAAAAGCATTTGTATCAATCAGGTTCAAATACTGACTGGCTTCGATTCGATCCACATTACTACCGCTGAAAATATAACCGTCCAACGTAGTACAGGTGGTAGGAAGTTTCACTGTTCGTAACTCGGTAGTATCTGCAAATGCATATTCCGGTACTTTAGTAATTGCAGTCTCTGTCAGATCAATTTCTCTAAGGTCTGCACAATTTCTAAATGCTTCCGGTGCCAGTTCTGTTACACCAGCCACCTCGCTGGCCTTAACATATTTACTCTGTCTTCCTTCCAGGCACTCCACTATGGACGCTTTGGCTCCGCCATTCATTCCATAAATGATACTGTTATCACAACTAAAATGATCATTTCCTGTAAACGCAACATATGAAAGATCCTTACATTTTGTAAAAGGAATTCTTCCCAATGAACTTATTGTTCCCGACAAAGTTACATCTGTCAGTTTTTCACATCCACTGAATGCATAATCACCGATAGAATCCATATTACCGGTAATAGACACTTTTTGCAGACCGGTGCAGTCTGCAAATGCTTCTTTTTCGATGGATGCAGTATTTCCCAAAACATTCAGTTCTTTTAAATTCTTAACTCCCTTGAAATCGGCAGCTTCGATGTTATCCAGTCCATACAGAGTAACTGTTTTCTCCATTGCGGGATCTAATGCTTCTTTTTTTGCAAACAGACCATCCTGAATTGCCTGGACTCCCTCAGGAATCGTCAGGTTCAATGCAGAATTAATAAAGTCCTGCTGATCCTGCGTCAGAGTTTTTCCCTCCTGCCTGTAGTTATCTACGGCATCTTGAGCTGCCGTTCTTTGTGCATCCGTAAGATAAGGATATTTGGCTTCATTACTATAATCGCCTAACTGTGAAAATGCTGGGAAATCAATCAGTTCACTAACGCCTTTTTCCGCATTATACTGTACGATCAGATTATCCGGCCATCCACTGCAATAAGTAATGTAACTTGTAACCTGGCTTCCATTGTTGTAATTATTATTAGCATTCATTGCATACTGATATGGCTGTGAAGTCAAAGATATACTACCGACGAACTTCAGCTTTACACCGGGAGCATTTGGATCGGAAGAATCCTTTTTTATGCCTTCTACACATTTATGTGTAGCACTGGCTGCGAAATCCTGTGTTTTGAAAGCCTCAGGACCTATCTCTACAGTATCAGTATCAAAAATAACATATTCCAGATTATGACATCCCTTGAATGCTCCATCAGAAATTTTCTGAACCGTCACGGGGATCGTCACCTTGGACAACGAACAATTGTTGGCAAAAGTATTGGATCCGATATTATAAATATGATACGGTCCGATCTGTGCGGGAATATTCAGTTCTGTTACCTTTGTACCTATTGTAGTGGAGATCAATTCATTGGATGAATTTACAACATAAGTACATCTGTCCGTAGCAGGATCTCCTTCCGGATCCTCCATTACCGTCAATTCATATTTATTCTGACTTTCATAGATTTCCTTTTTGGAATCATATTCCATGTAGCTGAAAGCAAAACACTCTTTCTGCGTAAAATCATGAATAGAGGAAGACGGTCTACCTTCAAAATAAAAGGTTCCGTTTATCGGCTCTCCAGCCAACATGTCCTTAAAGCATTGGAAACAGTATACATCTCCGTCTTTCTTTTCCGTAAATGTCATGCTAGTGTTTCTGGCTGTAATCCTCTGTAAATTTTTACATCCCTTCACCACTGAAATGTCTAACGCCTCGCTATAATTGTCAGGGAATGTAAGGGAAGACAAAGTCTCACAGTTTTCAAACACGTTCCATCCTAACTCAGTCAAATGGCTTGCACTAGGTGCATCTCCGGAATTACACATCTCTACATTACTCAGAAATCGACATTCTGCGAAAGCATAATCGCCGATAAATTTTACAGAAATAGGTATAGTAATCCCTTTCAAATTAGTACATTTATAAAATGCATGATCACCGATCTGTTCCAAATTAGATGCATCAGGAACATTTATATCTGTTAAACTTCCGCATCCGTAAAAAGCATTATTGCCGATAACGCGAAGTCCGTTTCCAAAGGAAATGGCTGACAGACTACCACATTCATAAAACGCATAGTTACCAACGCCGATCAAATTTTCACCGATATTAAGTGTTCGAATATTTCCTGCCTGAGCAAAAATACCCTGTGAAGGAGACGTTATGTAGTTTCTTGCTTCTGTATCCGGAATACTCCATTTATAAGTATGAGAAACCTCATCATATTTAGCATCCAAATACTGATTACCAATATATTTTACCTGTGCATTTTTAATCCACTGATGAATTTCTTCCGTAGTCTGATGATATCCGCTATATGTTTTCTTCAACGAAGAATCTATGTCGTCTTCTGCCGTTGTACTGGTATAGCTTCCGCTGGATACGCCATCATAATAAAAGAAATTTTTCAGATCCAACTCTTTCCAGTCATTATCTGTTACATAGCACGGCATCATCTCACCGGTATAATAAATTTCTTCTTTTTGTGCATATAGCTGTTTTCCATTTTCCTTCAATGGTTGTCCATCTGCATCAACTAATGGATTTTCAAGGTCATCCACCATCCGACTTTTCTGCGTAAGTTTTTCATAATACAGTGGTTCACCGCTCAAACTTGCCGCCACATAACCATTTACGGTACCAAGGTTACCGGTAGGCTGTATATATGCATTAACCGTATTGGGAATCGTCAGTGTATTATCCGGCAAATTGTTATCCTTGTTATAACCCAAAATAATTGCAGACCATACTCCGCCTACCCGCTGATATGCAAACTGATAGTTACTCCCGTCTTCATTCGTTCCGGTAGTATAAATGTTAGAATTCGGCGCAACTTCCGGTATCAGTTCATCCATCGTATTTACCTGACTTTTAGCCGGCAAAATTTTTTCCTTTTCTTTAGCATTTCTTGCGATAGTCACCTTATATGTATAGGTTCCCGAATCTGCAGTATGTGTCGCATTATGTGAATGTCCTGCAGCCTGCGCCACAGCATCCTCTTCCGCTTGCAGTCCTTCCGTAGGAATCGCTGCTACTACGATCGCTGAGATCAGGAACAATGTTCCCAGGGTCTTCCTTACTGTCTTTTTTAATCTTCTGTTGGTCTTTCTTGTACCCTTAGTCATCCTTTACTCCTTTGTCGTCACCTTTTTAGCAACCACTACGAATCTGCCGTTTTTCTCCTGATAATCACAAGTCGACAGAGTTAAAAGCCGGTCACCGTATTGAGCCGTGACTCCTGTGTCATATAATGACATTCCCTCCATGTCATTCATATAAGAGTCAAATTCCTGCTCACTCTGGGCGTCTATAAACTGATAGTATTTGAATACGATCTCATCTTCACTGTATACCCTTGAACGGAATACATACATGATCTCATACAGACCTTTTTCATAGATGGTATCAAACTGTATGCAGGGATGTTTCTCATAGTAGCTCTGGTCGCTGTATAAGGATAGGCCTCCGAACATCTGCCCGCTCTTCATGTGATGCCCATACAGAATAAGGTTTGTACTGGGTTTCAGCACATCACAGTCCTTGTCCATGAAAATGGATCCGTTCTTGTCATACTCCTGATTCAGATTGTGATCCAGATAATATTCGTTATCCGTTGTCTGCATAACAGGGTAATCTATATTAGTATCGTCAATTTTTACCCATCCGATTAGTCTTTTGTTCTTATTTAATAGATTTTTATATTCATCCAGCACCGGAGGCGGCGTGCTCTGTCCTTCCTCCACGGTATAATGAATCACCGGAGCCGGTGCATCACTTGCTGTTGGCTCTTTATCTTTCAATTCGCTCAGCTGCTTGTAATTATCAGCAGTACGATAATTGTACCAATTATATACGCCGAAATACCCCAGGCAGACAATGGCTGCCATACCGCAGAGGACTACCAGAAGTTTTCTTCGTTTTTCGCGCTTCTTCAGTTCTTCTTTTACTATTTTATCCAGTTCCTGTTCATCAAACTGCGGTTTGTTCTGTTTCTGTGTGGTCTGCCTACGTTTCGGTGTTTCTTTTTTCTTTACTGGCTTCTTTAAAAGTTCCTTTTTTTTCGTTGCATTGGCTTTGGAAACCGGGGCATCTTTTCGTTCCTGTCTGCGGATTTCTTCTGCCAGTTCCTCCATATAATCCTGTCCCAGGATACTGTGAAATCTGCATTTTCCGCTACGGATCACTTCCAAGAGCTTCTTCTGATCCGACAGGTTCATCTTCTTAGTCTGCATCCGAAGATTTTCAATCACCTGCTGATCCTTCAGAGCGTTCTGGTAATCCGCCTCTGTCCGAAACTGCCGCCCTTCTACGATATATATCTTCTGTGTCATTCAATCTATCCTTAAGTAAATAATAAGATGTCAGGGATAAGTGGGGTAAACTTATATGAATTAAGCCTGCATCATTTTAACTACATATTTTCATCTAATTACATTTCCACATAGTAATTTTTATTTTACTATATTAGAAAATTATTGCAAGTCTTTTCCGGAAACATTGACAGGCTCCCCCGCATACAATAGAGCATAAATAAAAAGTGGAGGCACTAAAAATGAGTGACTTAACTGCTACAAACTGTGGCTGCAACAATAATTCCTGCAGCAACAATAACAACTGTTGTAACGGTATCTTCGGCAACAGCTGCATCTGGATCATCCTTTTACTGTTCTGCGGCGGTGGCTGCGGTAACGGTTGCGGCAACAACAGCTGCGGACTTCTGGGAAATAAAAACAATGGTTGCGGCGGAAATGATTGTTGCGAATGGCTGATCTGGATTCTGCTCCTGTCCTGCTTCTGTGGCGGTGGCAACAACGGCTGTGGAAATTGCGGTTGCTGATTTACCGGACTTTTTACACACGTATGATCGATCATCCCGGGGTGCGGATCTTCCGTACCCCGAATGACTGATTGGCATAAGAGAATTATCCGCTTCATAAGATACTAGTAATTCATTTACTGGAAGGTATTATCTGCATGGATGATAACAGAATCGACAAGGCGGCCGCCTTTGACACTTTATTTACCAACAACCGCATTCAGATTCTGAAAACACTTGCCTATTATATAGATCCGCATCTCCTGAAAGGACTTGCTGTCTACATAAAATTTTTGGAATTGCAATATACGCTGGCACTGTTTAGAAAGCATCCGGAGACTGCTCTGCACAGATTTCCTCTATCATCCGATGAAAGCAGTCTCGCCGGTGAACTATGCAGTGACCTCATGCCTTTATGCGATGAAACGCAGAAAGCATCCCTGCAGCAGGTCACCCAGATGCTTGACAATATCCATAATTTTCAAGAAATGATGGATATGGCTAAGTCCATGCAGGAGCTGTTCCCGGAAGGCTTCTCCGATCTGGACGGTTGTGATCCGGCTATGTTGTCCGAACTTTTCGCAGCCACTCAAAATCAATCAGGAGGTCAACAAAATGGATTATTCCCAGACTCCCCTCTGGATGCAGGATGATCTTGTGAAGGACATCCCCAGAGAAAAATTAGAATTTCTCTCCACTCTTTTTGCCAAAGGGCACGGCAAATCACAAAAAGAAATGATGGCACTTCTCATGCCTGCCATGCGTAAGGCAAAGCAGGAGCATCTCACTTTTACCCCACAGGAAATGCAGGCTGCCATCACAGCCATCAAAAAATACAGCACCGAAGCAGAGCTGCAGCAGATTCAAAACATTTTAGAAAAAAGCAACGCTCAAAGAAATAACTCCCGGCAGACGTAAGGTCTGTCAGGAGTTATTTCTTTCACGAAAGTTCAGCCAACACCATTCGCAAAGTCGCGTTATCACGCTTTCCGTCACTACGTGCCTACCTTTGCTCATAAGACGGCTTTTACCTCATGGACATATTCGTTCATAGCTGAACTATTTAACTACGATGTTGACGATTCTGCCGGGAACATAGATCTCTTTTACGATGTTGCCGGTCAGTTTGTCTCCCAGAGCTTCTTTTGCCATGTTGATGACATTTTCCTTGGTCTCATCCTTGGAAACATTGATGGTTACACGCATCTTGCCGTTGACCTGAACACCGATCTCAACAACGCTCTCTACGGTCTTCTCTTCCTCGAATTCAGGCCATGCTGCCTGATACAGTCTGCCCTCGAATCCGGCAGTCTGCCACAATTCCTCAGTGATATGAGGTGCTACGGGGTTAAGCAAAGTAAGCAGTGTCTTATATTCGCCTCTGGTAATGGCGTTCTTCTTATAGAACTCGTTGATTAGGGACATCATAGCTGCAATGGCGGTGTTGTACTTCAAGTTCTCAAAATCGCTGCTGACCTTTTTGATGGTCTGGTGCATTTTAGTCTCTAAGTCTGCACTATAGCCTTCTTCATCAGTCAGAATATCCTGCAACTTCCAGACTCTCTCAAGGAATCTACGGCATCCCTTTACGCCTTCCTCACTCCAGGAAGCACTCAAATCAAAGGCACCGATGAACATCTCGTAGGTACGCAGAGTATCTGCACCGTAATCCTGTACGATATCGTCCGGATTTACCACATTGCCACGGGACTTGGACATCTTCTCACCGTTGGATCCCAGGATCATACCGTGGCTGGTTCTCTTCTGGTAAGGTTCGGGAGTAGGTACTACGCCCTGATCATACAGGAACTTATGCCAGAAACGGGAGTACAAAAGATGCAGTGTGGTATGTTCCATACCGCCGTTGTACCAGTCAACCGGCAGCCAGTACTTCAATGCTTCAGGACTTGCCAGTGCCTTGTCATTGTGAGGATCGGTATAACGCAGGTAATACCAGGAAGAACCTGCCCACTGAGGCATGGTATCGGTCTCTCTCTTTGCCGGACCGCCACAGCAGGGACAGGTGGTATTTACCCAGTCAGTCATGGCAGCCAGAGGAGATTCTCCGGTATCGGTAGGCATGTAGCTCTCTACATCGGGTAACTGCAGCGGCAGTTCGCTCTCATCAATGGGAACATATCCGCACTTGTCGCAATGTACGATAGGGATCGGCTCACCCCAGTAACGCTGTCTGGAGAATACCCAGTCTCTTAATTTATAATTGGTCTTGCGGTTACCGATGCCCTTCTCTTCCAGATAGTTCATGATCTTCTCTTTGGCTTCTGCCACAGACAGGCCGTTCAGGAAATCGGAATTGACCAAAGTACCATCAGCAACATCGGTATATACAGCTTCTTCTACGCTGACAGGGCTTCCGGCTACAACTTCGATAATAGGCATGCCAAACTTTTTAGCGAACTCCCAGTCTCTCTCATCATGGGCAGGTACTGCCATGATAGCGCCGGTACCGTAAGTCATCAATACATAGTCAGATACCCATACAGGGATCTCTTTACCGTTGACGGGATTGGTAGCGGTCAGACCCTGGATGCAGACACCGGTCTTATCCTTTGCCAGCTCAGTACGTTCGAAATCAGACTTTTTCGCAGCCATCTCACGATATGCCACAATGTCATCCCAGTTCTTGATCTCGTCCTTGTATTTATCCAGTACAGGATGCTCCGGAGATACTACCATGTAGGTAACACCGAACAGAGTATCCGGTCTGGTGGTGTAAATGCGCAGCTTCTCATCTTTTCCGGTGAGGGTAAAGTCTACTTCCGCGCCCTGGGACTTTCCGATCCAGTTCTTCTGGGAAACCTTGACACGCTCGATATAATCTACGGTGTCCAGTCCCTGGATCAGCTTGTCTGCATATTCAGTGATCTTCAGCATCCACTGGCTCTTGACCTTACGGATGACTTCGGAACCGCAACGCTCGCAGACGCCATTGACTACTTCCTCATTTGCCAAACCTACCTTACAGGAGGTACACCAGTTGATAGGCATCTCTGTCTTGTAAGCCAGTCCTGCCTTGAACAGCTTTAAGAAGATCCACTGGGTCCAATGATAATACTCGGGATCCGTGGTATTGATCTCTCTGTCCCAGTCAAAGGAATAACCTAAGGAATGCAGCTGATTCTTGAATCTTGCCACGTTATTCTTGGTTACGATCTTCGGATGGATGTGATTTTTAATTGCGTAATTCTCGGTAGGGAGACCAAATGCATCCCATCCCATGGGATACAGCACGTTGTATCCCTGCATTCTGCGCTTACGTGCTACGATATCCAGTGCGGTATAAGGTCTCGGATGACCTACGTGTAATCCCTGTCCGGAAGGATAAGGGAACTCTACCAGTGCGTAATATTTGGGCTTGGAGAAATCGTCGGAAGTCTTGAATGCTTTTTCGTCATCCCAGACAGTCTGCCATTTTTTCTCTACCTCTCTGTGATTGTAAGGTACTGCCATAATTATTTCCTCCTAAACTATGAGAAGTTTTCTATTTGAATTTACGTTCTCAAGTCGTTAAAAAACTACCGATTATTTTATCGTGTTTTGCCGATACTGTCAAGGACTGCGGCTCTATCCATACATATTTGTACATATTTTCTGTTCTCTGTGCATATCATATATACGAGAGGTGATGAATCATGTTTGCATGGATCACATTACTGATCAATCTGATGCAGCGGTATCGTTGATTTTACAATGTTACAATGGGATAACAAAAAAGAGACCGGTACAACATCCGCCGGTCTCTTTTTATGAATACTATGTATTTTGTACATTAATCTTCTGCGTTATTCTCTGCTACTTTCGCTGCTCTAGCTAGCACTTCCTTCTCCTGTACATCGGAAGGTGTCTGCTCATAACGGGCAAATTCATAGGAATAATCGCCTCTGCCTCCGGTCATGGAACGCAGATCCGTACAATAACCGAACAATCCACTCATAGGAATATCCGCTTCGATGATCTGTCTGCCGCCACTCATGGGAGTCATGCCCAGTACGCGGCCTCTTCTTTTGTTCAGATCACCCATGATGTCACCGGTGTAAGCATCGGGTACTGTAACTTTCAGGGACATGATAGGCTCTAACAAAACCGGACCCGCTTCCATAACACCCTTCTTGAATGCCTGAATCGCTGCGGTCTTGAATGCCATCTCCGAAGAGTCTACCGGATGGTAAGAGCCATCGTACAATACTGCCTTGACACCAACTACCGGATATGCCGCCAGAGGTCCTCTGCCCACGGACTCCTGAATACCTTTTTCTACTGCTGGAAAGAAGTTTTTCGGTACTGCACCACCTACGACTTCTGTTGCAAATTCATAGGGCTTCGTCAGATCGCCGGAAGGTGAGAAACGCATTTTTACATGACCGTACTGTCCATGTCCGCCGGACTGTTTCTTGTACTTATATTCCACATCAGACTGTTTCTTAATGGTCTCTTTGTATGCGATCTTCGGCCTGGAAAGCTCGATCTCTACTTTGTATTCGTTTAACAGACGGCTGACCACGATATCCAGATGCTGGTCACCCATGCCGTAAAGTAAGGTTTGGTGGTTCTCTGCATCGTTCACTACACGGATGGTCAGATCTTCATGAGTCATCTTCTGCAATGCCTGGGATATCTTATCCACATCGGCCTTGTTCTTCGGCTTATACCGCATGTAGGTATAAGGGGTGGAAATATCGAACTTGCCGTATTTAATAGTCGTTGCCTTAGTCGAGAGACTGTTGCCGGTTCTCGCTGCTGTCAGCTTCGCCAGTGCTCCGATGTCTCCGGCATGCAGTTCACTGACTTCGATAGGCTTATTGCCCTGCAATACATAGATTTTGCCAATCTTCTCTTCAATATCACGATCCACGTTATACAGAAGATCATCCGTTTTCAGTACACCGGAGTTTACCTTGATCAGGGAGTATTTTCCAATGAACGGATCCACGATGGTCTTCCAAATGTAAGCGGATTTAGCCTTTGCGAAATCATAATCCGCATGGTAGATCTCGTTGGTCTTCAGATTGATACCCGCTACTTCTCTGTTCTCAGGGCTGGGCATGTATTTGATAATATCATCTAACAGTGTGTACATACCCTGGCACAAAATGTTAGAGCCCATGGTCATGGGAACGATGCTGCCGTCACAAACATTGGTACGGAGGGCTGCACGGATCTCTGCTTCAGAGAAGGTCTCTCCGCCGAAATACCGCTCCATGAATTCTTCACTGGTCTCGGCTACGGCTTCCATTAAGGTATCACGGCAGATCTGCAGATTCGCCCTGCTGTAATCCGGTACGTCACAGGGAACAACTTCCTTACCCTCCCAGCGGTTACCGCTCTCGGTGATAACATTGATGTATCCTACAAATTTCTCGTTTTCACGGATCGGCAGATGAAACGGTGCCATCTTCTTTCCGTACAGGTTAGTCATATCTTCCACTACCTGACGAAAGGAAGCGTTATCCACGTCCATGTTGGAAACATAGATGAAACGGGGCAGCTTGTATTTTTCGCAAAGCTCCCATGCCTTCTGGGTGCCAACTTCGATGCCAGACTTGCCGTTAACTACTATGATGGCTGCTCCTGCGGCACTAACTGCCTCTTCCACTTCTCCCACGAAATCAAAATAACCAGGTGTATCAATAATATTGATCTTGTATCCTTCCCACTCAATGGGGATCACGGAGGTACTGATAGAGAAATGACGTTTCTGTTCTTCTTTACTGTAATCGCTGAGGGTATTGCCGTCATCTACCTTGCCCATACGAGAGGTGATACCGGACAGATAACCAAAGGCTTCTGCAAGACTGGTCTTGCCACTACCGCCATGGCCCAGTAATACTACGTTGCGGATCTTGTCTGTTGTGTAAATATTCATATCCCATCCTCCATTTATTCTGCATTTTGGGTATTTTGTCCAGCCGTTGGATTGGATTTTTAACCCCTTACGTGTATTTTACTAAATATATACTACTATTACAAGTAAATATTGTTAATTATTTCATATTTTTACAAGTTGTCAGAACTTTGCGATATGAACAGTTGCACAAGACAAGTAAATTGAGAGTTACGAGCCATGCAAAAATAGAACGGAATACCTCGGTGGGAGCTTGCTCACACAAGAGGTTATTTCGTTCTATTTTTATACGGCGACAGCCGTCAATGAAATAAATGTGGAGCGTCCTTTGCGACACATTTATGAATTGAGTGCATGGCTCGTAACGTAGGGCTGTCGTAAACCGGACGAACGCCCACGGCGAACGGAATGTCCTTCCTCGATGCGAGGTCTCCCGGTGGGAATTTTCTAACGAAAAGTGAGTAGCGGTTCTAATCCGTACGGGCACGGCTCCAGTTGCCATCCATGGCAACATCCGCCTGTCGCGAACGTCCTGTTCGCTCCACCCTGTTTTTCAACACTTTTCGAGAAAATATCACCACCTCCCGACAAACATCTTCGGAAGGACATTCCATCCGCCGTGGGCGTTCTGTTTACTGATTCCGCTAAAATCCATTGAATAACAGAAAATAGTGGAATTAATGTTTTGTGAGCAAATAATTTCCTCCATAATTGCAGAAAAGATCTAAAACAGAGGAATTGCTTCTTCTATAGAACTTTTTTCTATTCAATTTCCACCATTTTCATTAGTTTAAGGCTTTTTTAGAGGAAACCCGTAGCCCCAATGCGGGCTACGGGGATTCGATAGCATTTCTTAATTAACTCTCAATTTACTCTGCAATTTTGTACAGTGTCACATCATCCAGTGTTCCCCAGCTGTTTTTATTGCATTTGTATCTCACACCGATGGTCAGGGATCCGTCAGTTACCTTGATCTCAGGAATGGCGGGATTCTGCCAGTCCGCATAAGTAGTAAGCTTGAAGGGAGCGGTTAACTCCCTGCCGTCTACCAGCGCATACAATTCCATGGAAGCATCATCGGACAGATCACCGCCCTGGGAGAACGCGGATAATTCATAAGTGCCGGGTTCCAGATCCGTGAAGCTCTGCTCGATGGAGAAATCCATATCCGCACTTCCGGACCAAAAATGGAAAGCAACCTCGCCGCTGTGGGCATCTGCCGCCTTCACCTGATAGTCGGTAGGATCCGTTTCTCCGGAAGAGTTGACCGTCCACATGGAAGTATCGGCATCCTCAAAGCTTGGGTTCTGCACATAATTGATGCGTTCTACCGTGACAGCAGCGGTGACTTCCGTACCGTCCTCCAGTGTTCCCGACACTGTGAAATTGCCGCCGTTTTCCGTATCGATCGCAGCAACATCGTCGGTATTCCAGATGACCGGAACCTGTGCTTCGGACCGATCATTATAAATAACACTTACCGTATCGGGCAATTCAGGATCCGTACCGATATTGCATGCTACCGTAACCGCGGGAATACTATCCACAGCCAGGGGAGCGGTAGCACCGTATTTCAGATATTTGAATACATTCAGAGAAGCAAGGGGATGCCCGGTAAAGTCAAACATTGCCTGATTGTCCCAGGAACATCCGCCGTAGTACTGACCGGCATCCTTCGGATCATAACCGGATGCATAGCTGCTGGCCCAGCCGCTGCCGTATTTTTCCCAAAGGTCGGAATTATCAGCATCTGCGGGACCGACCGGGATCCAGGTGCCTTCCCAGTAGAAGATACCTTCGGCACCGGACTCACTGGCTGCCGCACAGACATCCCGCACTTCATTGGCCTGTCCCTGTACGCTGGCGGAATAACCTTCTGCCAGATCATCGGTTCCTTCCACACTGTTGGCGGAGCCATCGCCGTCTTCTGCGGTATAGCAATAAGCATTTTCAGCGACATATACTTTCTTGCCATAAGTATCCCGGATATGGATAATGGCATTTTTCAGATCTTCTATTGTGCCGTGCCAGTAGGGATAGAAGGAGAGGCCCACAATATCATAATCAATTTCTTTTACCTGTAATCCGGTCAGCAGTGTATCCAGTTTCTTCATATCATCAATATTCGTGTAATGTATAGCAACGAGAATTTCTTTGCCGGAATTCGCTGCCGCTTCCCGGACGGCCTTGCTGCCTGCGGTCAGAAGTTTTCTGACATTTGCCACATCGGTCTCACCGGACATACCGTTATTGATTTCGTTACCGATCTGTACCATACCCACATCCACACCGGCATCCAGAAGCTGTGTCAGGCTTTCCAGAGTGAAGTTATAGAGAGCATCGGACTTTTCTTCAATATCCATGCCTTCCCATGCCTTGGGAACAAACTGTTTCTTGGGATCTGCCCAGAAATCGGAATAATGGAAATCAATGCAGACTTTCATGCCATATTTCGTGGCACGTTGTCCCAGAGCGATGGCGGTCGCCACGTCATTATTGCCGCCGCCGTAACCGTTGCCGTTCTCGTCATAGGGATCATTCCAGACCCGGAGACGGATATAGTTCACACCGGCCTGTGCCAGTGTCATAAAAACATCCTGTTCTTCCCCATCAAAATTATAATATTTCACGCCGCTGTTCTCCAGAGCCAGCACGGCAGAAGCGTCCATACCACGGTAAAAGTCATCGGAAATGCCGTCCGCCGGCTCGACAAAAATGGTAGACTCCTCCGGACCCTCAGGCAGGGGAAAAGCAGTGTTATCTGTGGTGCCCACAGTAGCGGAAACATCGGGTTCTGCTATAGTATCTGTTGCTACACTGCCCTGACTGCCGCAGCCGGACAGACTGCCCATGATCAGGACGGTGCTGAGACACAGAGCCAACAGATGCTTGTGTGAAAGTCTTGTAAAATGATGCATAAGTAATCCTCCCGTAAAACATAATTACGCAATCGGTTGCACACATCTATTATAGCATATTATCAGAGATAAGAGGCAAAAAAGTAACAAAAAATGCGCAACAAAATAAATAGAGTGTTGCGCATCATGAATAAAACTATTTCAGAGACTTTTTAATTTCATTTCACAAACAATTCGATTACAAATACCAGCACGCAGCAGATCACGGATACCGGGAACAGTCCGGCACCGAGCCATGCGGCGATGATTCCGGCAATAAGTGCTACCAGTCCGGAAATAGGCGTCTGGGTAGCGTGGATGATGGCCGGGAAGGTCATGACAGCCAGTGTCACGTAAGGTACATAGTACAAAAAGGATTGAATGAACTGATTCTTGATCGGTTTCCGGATCAGTGTCAGGGGTAAGACACGGATCGTATAGGAGACGGCGGCCATAACGGCTATGTAGATATAATTATTCATTTACGTTGTCTCCTTTCTGTACAGAATCATTGGCTTTCACGGGAGCAGCTTCCTCCGCATCCTGTTTTACCGGGAACAGGATCGCTGCCGCACCGGAGATGATCACGGTCAATAAAATAGTCCTGGTACCTTCCGACAGAGAAGAAACGCCGGGAAGATAGTTGCAGACAAAGCTCAGGGCAAAGCTGATGGCCACCAGCGCTGCCACAATCTTGCTTTTCCGGGCAGGAGGAATAATGATGGCTAAAAACATGCCGTATAAGGCAACGCTCAGTGCGCTGACAGCACGCAGGGGCAATGCATTTCCGGCAATGATACCGCAGGCGGTTCCTCCGGCCCATGCAGGAGCGGCTAACAGGATCGCACCGTAGGTATAATACGGATTCAGGATACCCGGTCTTGCGATCGTGATACCGAACAGCTCGTCGGTGACGTCATAGGCGATGATCAGCCTGTGAAAAAAGGGAGTGCCGGGAGAGAACTTCTGTGCCAGGGCACAGCTCATGAGCAGATACCGTGCATTGGCGATCAGTGTAATGATCGCCACTTCCAGATAAGTCGCCTGTGCCGCTACCAGCGTGAAAGCTGCATATTCTCCGGCGGAAGCATTGTTTAACAGGCTGGCCAGGAATCCCTGCATGGGGGTGAAACCGGCGTGCCTTGCGGCGATTCCCAGAGAAAAGGATACGGCGAAATATCCCAGAGCAATGGGGAAGCCGTCCCGCATACCATCGCAGAATATTTTTCTGCTGAATTTATCATTCATAGTTGTAAAACCTCATCTTTCTGTAAGGCGTCTTTTGGCGTACATGTCCTATTATAACGCACATTCCAACAGGAGAAAAGGAGCAAAATTAACGTATATCACTGCATTTTCCGCATAAATATAGGATAAATAAATGTCCGTGGTGGATAATGTATGAAGAATAAACGGAAACGGTGGAAAAACGGTGTGATCCTGATTCCGGTACTGTGTGTACTGTTGTTAACGGGATGCGGTCTGTTTCAGGAGGAAAAAATCAAGCTGCGGGATCTGGATTTTACAGTACTCAGCGATGAAAAAATTCCGGAGGAGTTGAAGACGGTGATTGTAGAAAAAGGTACCGAACCTTTTCAGCTGACCTACAGTGATGATCAGAATCTCTATATCAGTATCGGGTATGGGCAGCAGAAGACCGGTGGGTACAGTATTGCTGTGGATGAACTGTATCTGACGGAGGATGCCATCTATGTCGGCACCACGCTTTTGGGTCCTGAGATCACGGGGCAAAAGAAAGGCGCAGAGAAACCCTCCACGCCTTACATTGTGATAAAAACAGAGTTCTTGGACAAAACAGTAATTTACGAATGATCAGAAGATATAAAAAAGTATCATCCAGATTCTACACAAGGACTGGAAAATGTGATAAAATGCAAAAAACCATACTGTAATCAGGAGATGCCTGTAGGGAGGTGGATTTTTATGCAACGTAAAATACATGGACAGATGTCAGAGTCTTTTCTGATCGCCGGGATCCTGTCAATCTCCGGTGGTCTGCAGGATGCTTATACCTATATGTACCGGGGAAAAGTGTTTGCCAATGCACAGACCGGCAATATCGTGCTGCTGGCACAGAATCTGGTAGACAGGAACTGGCAGGCGGTACTTCGCTATTTTTCTCCATTACTGTCCTTCGCATTGGGAGTGGCAATGGCAGAATGCATCCGCATGAAATACCAGAAGGCACAGAAGATCCACTGGAGACAGCTGGTACTTGCGATCGAAATACTTTTGTTGTTTGCAGTCGGTTTTTTACCGAATGAGATAGATCTGCTGGCCAATGCCATGGTATCTTTCGCCTGCGCCATGCAGGTACAGGCGTTCCGCAAGGTGAACGGTTATGCTTTCGCCAGTACCATGTGTATCGGCAACCTGCGCAGTGGTATGGAATCCTTATGTGCTTATGGAAAAACGAAAGATAAAAAGATATTGCGAAAATCCGGTTATTATTTCGGAATCATCTTCCTGTTTGCTGTCGGCGCGGCATTGGGTGGACATATGATCGGATACATCGGAGCGAAAACGATCTGGATTTCCTGTACGATTCTGCTGATCAGCTTTTTATGCATGTTCATCAAGGAAGAAAAAGAGGAACATCCCGAGATCATGGAAGAAGAACAGGAGATCCGGGATAATCTGAAAAACATCCGCAAAGAAGCCAGGGATGTGGAACACATCCTGGAGGATGACATCCGTTCCCAGATCGAGAAAAAATAACGTAAAGACTGGCGAAAAAAGACAGAAATCCTACAGAAAACCTGGGCATCCTGTTAAAATACAATCCCGTCTCCAAGGTGGCTATCTTCGGATTTACGAACCCGGTATCCGGGGTGCTTTTATCCGCATGGTGGCTGGGAGAGGGCTCCGCAGAACTGGGATGGAATGCACTGATCGCTTTGGTTCTGGTGTGCATTGGTATCTGTATTGTCAATGTCAAAATAAATACCGGAAATAAAACGGCATAGTTAAAGCCTTAAAGCTTCATCCCGTATTTTACCAGATCAACCCGGTTATTGATCACCGCAATGCCATCTGCCCGCAAGCGGTTGGCCTGTTCATCGGCGCCGCCGAAGGCAAAGGCACCGGAGAGCTCTCCCTTGGAATTGACGACGCGGTAGCAGGGGATATGTTCAGGATCCGGATTCTTATGCAGGGCATTGCCCACGGCGCGTGCCATTTTGGGCTCTCCCGCCATAGCAGCCACCTGCCCATAGGTGGCGACACAGCCCTTCGGAATCCGTTTCACTGCTTCATAGATCCGCTTCGTGGGACTGTAGGTGACGAGATCATAGCTCTCCGCGATCATGCGCCGGATGTCCTCATCGGGGATGGTGCCGTCTAAGATAATGGTGTTCCAGTGTTCTTTATTCTGATGATATGCGGGAATGACGGAAGAAAAGGTGCTGCGCCAGAAGTCCCGCCAGGCAGGATCGGTTTTCACATTCAGATGCAGCATACCGTCTTTTTCATAAGTCCATAGAAATGCTTTTTTACTGCCCTTCACCCGTACCAGCTGCCAGTTGGGATCGTGGAAGGGCATTTCTGTATACGTATCCGGAAAAGATAATCCGTATTCCAGCGCTTCTTCTCGTGTTTTCATGTCTTCGGTCCTCCGTTTTTTTCTATTATAACACTCTTTTCTTTTCTATGAAAACATGGTAAACTTTTCCGAGAAACAGGTCATGGAAACGGGCTGCAAAAGCCCGGGAACGGAGACGATATGATACTGATACAGGATGGTTATATGATCGATCCCAAGTCAGGAAAAGAAGGTAACTTCGATATCCTGATCGACGGAGACAAGATCGTAAAGATCGCAGAAAAAATCGAACCGAAGGGTAAGGTGACAAGGATCAATGCGGAAGGGCTGTTAGTCGCTCCGGGACTGGTGGATGTGCATGTGCATTTCAGAGATCCCGGTTTTACAGCGAAGGAAGATATCAACACCGGAGCTGCGGCAGCGGCGAAGGGTGGTGTGACCACCGTGGTGCTGATGGCGAACACGAAGCCCACTGTGGACAGCGAGGAGACCCTGAAGTATATCCTGGACAAGGGAGCGAAGACGGGGATCCATGTGACTACCTGTGCTAACGTGACCATGGGCATGCAGGGAAAACAGCTGACGGATATGAAGAAGCTGGCAGCGGCGGGGGCTGTGGGATTCACGGATGACGGTGTGCCCCTGCTGGATGCGGAACTGGTGCGACGGGCCATGGAGATCTCCGCAGAGCTGGATATGCCCATCAGTTTCCATGAAGAAGACCCGAAATATATCGAGAACAATGGTGTGAACCGGGGAAAAGCCAGCGAATATTACGGAATCGGCGGTTCCTCCAGAGAGGCGGAGATCGCACTGGTAGAACGGGATCTGAAGCTGGCGGAAGAGACCGGAGCCTGCATCGATATCCAGCACATCAGCAGTAAGGAAGCGGTAGAACTGGTGCGTCAGGCGAAAAAGAGATGTTCTAATATTCATGCGGAAGCCACACCACATCATTTTACCCTGACAGAAGATGCCGTGATCAAATACGGCACGCTGGCGAAGATGAATCCTCCTTTGAGAGAAGAAGAGGATCGTCAGGCAGTGATCAGAGGACTGGTGGATGGCACCATCGATATGATCGCTACGGATCATGCGCCCCATACCGCCGAAGAGAAGGCAAAACCCATCACGGAAGCCCCCAGTGGTATCACAGGACTGGAGACTTCTCTGGCGCTGGGCATTACAGAACTGGTAGATGCAGGATATCTCACCATGAAGCAGCTGCTTCGCCTCATGAGTACGAATCCGGCTGCCATGTATCATCTCGATGCCGGATATCTGGCGGAGGGAGGTCCTGCGGATGTGATCCTGATCGATACTGCGGCAGAGTTCATCCCGGAGCAGTATGCATCCAAGGCAACGAACACTCCTTTTACCGGATGGAAATTAAAAGGTGAAGTGAAGAAGACCATCTGCGGTGGTAAAATGGTATACGAAGCATAGCGTGCGCGTTAGAGAGCGCATATAAGCAGATAACGCTTGTCACTTTTATATAGAATAGAAAAGGATAACAAAATGAAAAAGAAAATCACAGCAACCGTGCTTTCTCAGAAAGAGATCGCACCCAGAATTTTTGATATGTGGATCGCTACGGAGCTGGCGGCATGCGCAAAAGCCGGTCAGTTCATCGGCGTCTATCCTAAGGACCGCAGCACTCTGCTGCCCCGTCCCATCAGTATCTGCCAGGTAAATGACAAAAAAGATGCCCTGCGCATCGTGTACCGTATCGCCGGACAGGGTACGGTGGAGTTTTCTTCTTATCAGGAAGGAGACAGCGTGGAGATCCTGGGAACTCTCGGTAACGGATTCCCCACAGAGGCCGCGGAGGGCAAAAAGGTATTCCTCATGGGCGGCGGTATCGGTATTCCCCCCATGCTGGAACTGGCCAGAGAGCTTCCGGCATCCACAGAAAAGCAGATCATCGTGGGTTATCGTGATGACCAGCTGTTCTTAAAAGAGGACCTGGAGAAAAACGGAACCGTATATATTGCTACGGAAGACGGCAGTGTCGGCACGAAGGGCAATGTCATGAACGCTATTGAGGAGAATCATCTGCAGGCAGACGTGATCTTCGCTTGCGGACCGATGCCCATGCTTCGTGCCATTAAAAAGTACGCGGAAGAAAAGAAGATTAAGGCATATATCTCCCTGGAAGAGCATATGGCCTGCGGCGTGGGTGCCTGCCTGGGCTGTGTTGTGAAGACAAAGGAAGTGGATCATCATTCGCATGTGCATAATGCAAGAATCTGCACCGACGGTCCCGTATTTGATGCTGAGGAGGTAGAGATCTGATGAATACACAGACAACGATCGCAGGAGTGACCTTTAAAAATCCCGTCATGACAGCTTCCGGGACCTTTGGATCCGGTATGGAATATGAAGAATTTGTAGATCTGAACCGCCTGGGTGCGGTGGTGACCAAGGGTGTGGCAAATGTACCCTGGCCCGGGAATCCGACGCCCCGTGTGGCGGAGGTGTACGGTGGCATGCTCAATGCCATCGGATTACAGAATCCCGGCATTGATGTGTTCATGGAGAGAGACATTCCTTTCCTGAAAAAATATGACACGAAGATCATCGTAAATGTGTGCGGCAAGTCCGTGGAGGATTATGTGGACGTGGTGGAACGTCTGGGAGACGAGCCGGCAGTCAGCATGCTGGAGATCAATGTATCCTGCCCGAATGTCAAGGAAGGAGCCATTGCCTTCGGACAGAAAGCGGATGCCCTGTATAACATTACTTCCGAACTGAAAAAACATGCAAAACAGCCCATCATCATGAAGCTGAGCCCCAATGTGACAGACATTACGGAAATGGCGAAAGCGGCAGAGGCAGCAGGTGCGGATGCACTGTCCCTGATCAACACCATCACCGGCATGAAGATCGACATTCACCGCAGGAAGTTCGCCATTGCCAACAAGACCGGCGGCATGAGCGGTCCTGCCATCAAACCCATTGCGGTTCGTATGGTATACCAGGTGGCACAGGCAGTCAAGATTCCCATCATCGGCATGGGCGGCATCGCTACGGCGGAAGATGCCATCGAATTCATTCTGGCGGGAGCCAGTGCAGTCAGTGTGGGCGCCATGAACTTCGTGGATCCCTATACGACGGTAAAAGTCGTGGAGGGCATTGAAGATTACATGCGCACCTATCACGTAGAGAACCTGACAGATCTCATCGGCGCGGTGGAATAAACGGACAGAGAACAGAATACGGTATAAAACAGCACAGACCTTCATATATATAGACATATCTGTATATATGGAGGTCTGTTATTGTGGAACTGATCAAGAGAAATATACATATGGACCGGGTAAAACGGTCCACCGTCATGCAGTTTACCATGGAAGAAGATCTGAATCTTCCGGAGGATAAGCCGGATATCAGTACCCTGAATCTGGAAAAAGGAGAGGTTGTCATCGAAGAGATCTGTCCGGGTACGGATGAAGTAACCGTCCGGGGAAAACTGGGGTATGCGATTTTGTATCACACGCGGGAGTCCGGAAGCAGTCTGGTACTGTTGGGCGGCGCTCTGCCTTTTGAGGAGAGGATCCGCATGGAAGGAGTATTACCCTCGGATACGGTGACCGTGGAAGGAACGGTGGAAGATTTCACGGTAAATATGATCAATTCCCGCAAACTGAGTTTACAGACGCTGATCCTTCTCTCCGCCCGTATCGAAGAAATCTATGATGAAGAGCTTCCCGTGGGGATTCAGGGAGAAGATACGGAAGCCGGCGTGGAATATCGGATCGCGCCGATGGAAGTGACACAGCTTGCCATCTGTAAAAATGATATTTTCCGTAAAAAAGAAGAAATTCCGCTGCCTTCCAGCTATCCCAACATCTATCAGATCCTTTGGAGCAATATTTCACTGCGGGACGTAGAATTCAAACCACAGGAGGAAAAACTGGCAATCCAGGGAGATATTCAGATTTTCGTGCTCTACGAAGCAGAGGGGGAGGACAGGGCGATCCGTTCTTATGAGACGACACTTCCATTAAACGGAAGCCTGGAATGCCAGGGATGCCGGGAGGATCTGCTGCCGGATATCCGGTATACGTTGCTGCGGCAGGAACCCGGACAGCAGGCATTGACCATTCAGCCTGATCTGGATGGGGAGGAGAGGATCCTGGGAATGGAGTGCGCACTGGAGTTGCATATCCGGCTCTATGAAGAGGAACAGATCGATATTTTGAGGGATATCTACGGAGTGAAGAATGAAGTGATCCCGGATACCAGGCAGACCAGTGTGCGTCAGCTGCTGACACGGATCACCGGCAAGACCAAGATAACGGATCATGCAGGGACAAATATTGACGGTACGATCCTGCAGATATTGCACAGCGAGGGAACAGCTTCCATCGATCACCGGGATATTACGGAGGACGGAATACGGCTGCAGGGAAGTATTGATCTCACGGTATTGTGCATTACGGAAAAGGATGAGACACCTTATGTAAGCACCCGGATACAGATTCCTTATGAATATCTGCTGAGTGTGCCGGGAATCGGGGATACTGACCAGGCAGAGGTACACTGTGAAATGGAACAATTACAGGTAAATCTGATCGATGAGGAAGAAGTGGATGTAAAAGCGGTGCTGTCTTTTTCGACGACAGTTATGAAAAGCACAGAGTTCATGGCAATTGAAGAAGTGACGGAACAGGAGATCGACAGTGCCGTACTGGCAGAACTTCCCAGCGCGGTGATCTATATTACCGCGCCGGGAGATGATCTGTGGAGTATCGGCCGTAAATATCATATGCCGGTAAAAGCGGTCCGGGAACTGAATGCGCTGGAAAGCGATGAATTAAAACCCGGCCGGAAACTTCTGCTGGTAAAAGGTCTTTAGGCTTCGGTGGTCAGACCGGCGTCAGCAGCCAGTTTATCGAACTTTTCCATAACGGCATCGTAAGTCTTCTGGGAGATCTCGGGGAGAGAACCGCCCCAGGTCTTTTCCGCCTGTGCGTAGCCCTTCTTGAATGCCTCACGCATGGATTCGATCTTGTCGGGATCTCCGCCGGTCAGAGCAGTGGCAAACTGTATGATACGGTCGGAGGTCTGGTTCACACCCCAATAGCCGTCTTCTGCAATGTCTGCCTGTGCCTGTGCTTTGGTGGCGGGATCTACGGTATAATTACCGGAACGTAAGAAGGACCAGATGTCATTGGCATTGCCGTAGGTGTCAGCCTGCTTGCCCATTATCTGTTCTACCAGGGAACGAAGCTGGCTGGTACGTGCATCTGCATCCGCTTTTAATTTGTTGATCAAAGCGGTGTCCGGTTTATAGGTTTTCTTCGTGGAAGAGGTCTTGGTGTCGGTATTGTGTTCATAGATGACACCGGTATCCTCTGCGGTCCTTGTACTTTTTACTCCCTCGGCGGAAGTTTTTTCTTTTGCTGCACTTGTGCTGCTGTAGCTGTAGGCTGCAACGGCCTGTGTTGATGTAATTCCGTTTACACTCATAATTTCCTCTTTTCCGGTACGGTTTTTGCCCGTACCTTTTGTCATCCTTGACTGTTAGTGATACTTACTACATCCATTATATCGGAGAAAAACGGCAAATACTTTAGGGAACCATTGACAAAGAGAAATGGATTGTATAAAATTAAGTACAATCATTGTATACAAAACGGAGCAGAGCAAAATGAACGAATATCGGATAAAAGCATATGCCAAAATTAATCTGGGCCTGGATGTGGTCAGAAGACTGGAAAATGGCTATCACGAAGTGAAGATGGTCATGCAGACCGTTGGTATTTATGATGTACTGGATTTTCAGCGGACAGCCGGCGGCATCGTCATCACTACGGATTCCGGGGAGCTTCCCACGAATGAGGATAACCTGATCTATAAAGCGGCAAAACTTATGATAGAGAAATATCATATTACCGAGGGAGTGAAGATCCACCTGGAGAAGCATATTCCGATCGCAGCCGGTATGGCGGGAGGAAGTACGGATGCTGCAGCCACCCTGAAGGGAATGAACCGCCTGTTTGATCTGGGATGTACGTTGAAGGACCTGATGGAGCTGGGTGTGAATATCGGTGCAGATGTTCCGTATTGTGTCATGGGAGGAACGGCTCTGGCCGAAGGGATCGGTGAGAAGCTGACTCCGCTGGCTCCGGCACCGGATTGTTATGTATTGGTGGCAAAGCCGGATATTAACGTATCTACGAAATATGTGTATGAACATCTGGATGCGCAGGAGATCCGGAAACATCCGGATATTGACGGCATGGTGGAGGCAATTGCCGAGGAGAGTTTACAGGGAATTCTGGACCGGATGGAAAATGTGCTGGAGACAGTGACTGTCAGTGCATATCCCATCATTCAGAAGATCAAAGACCGGATGAAGGAACTGGGAGCCATCAACAGCCTGATGAGCGGAAGCGGTCCAACGGTATTCGGCATTTTTGTAGAAAAAGACATGGCCCGCAGGGCATATGATAAATTGGAGGAGGAACAGCTGGCTAAGCAGATATTCCTGACGGAATTCTGTGAGTAACGGCAAAAAAGGTTATGCAGGATAATTTACAGGTGACAATGGATGAATTTCTGCCGCTTCGGGATGTGGTATTCAACACTTTGCGACAGGCCATTCTTACGGGAGAACTGAAACCGGGAGAACGACTCATGGAGATCCACCTTGCCAATAAGCTGGGAGTCAGTCGTACACCGATCCGGGAAGCGATCCGTAAGCTGGAGCTGGAAGGTCTGGTGACCATGATCCCCAGAAGAGGAGCGGAAGTAGCGCAGATCACGGAGAAAAGCATGAACGATGTGCTGGAAGTGCGTCGTGCACTGGATGCTCTCTGCGTGGAACTGGCATGTGACCGTATCTCACAGGAAGAATTGCAGCATTTGAAAAAGGCATGTGATACCTTTGAAGAGGCGGTGAAGACCAAAGATGTGAAACAGATCGCACAGGCGGATGTGGCACTGCATGATATCATTGTGGAAGCTACGGGGAACCAGCGCCTGATCCAGCTGGTGAATAATCTGTCTGAGCAGATGTACCGTTACCGGTTTGAGTACATCAAAGACAGCAGTAAGCATGAACGCCTCGTGGAGGAACATAAGGTGATCTACGAAAGCATTGTCAAAAAGGATAAGGAAACGGCATCACATATGGCCAAGGTGCATATCGACAACCAGAAAAAGGCCATCATCCGCCAGATCCGACTGGAGCGGGAGAAAAATAAATAACTTCGGAATCGTATAATCTATCCGGAAAGTGGAAATTCTTTCCATAAACCATAAAAGGAAAGAGGTTCACTGATGGATAGATTATGTGTTTTTTATGAAAAATTGCGAAGAGTGGTATGGCAGGGGATCCGGGTGTCGGCGGTCTGCACAGCCTGCTACGGCTGGTGGGGAGTGATCTACCCGGAACTGGCCATGCTGCCGTCCACTTATGAGATCGTATGCGAGGAGCAGGCAGAGGAGACCAAGACTGTACAGAAAGATGCGGAAGTGGTAGAATGGAATTCCGACAGTCAGATCTACTGGAAGATCCTGGAGGCGGATCCGGAACAGATCCACTTCAAGAGCAGACTGCTTACGATGTTAAAAAGATAGAAGGAGAAATCCCATGTATCAGGAGAATATAACTGCACTGAAAAAAGATGCCCCAATCGGGGTATTTGATTCCGGCATCGGCGGACTGACTGTAGCCCGGGAGATCATGCGGCAGATTCCCAATGAGAAGATCATATATTTCGGAGATACGGCGAGAATGCCCTACGGCAGCAAGTCCAAGGAAACGGTCACCGGCTTCTCCAAACAGATTGTGCGTTTCCTGGAAACTTTTCAGGTGAAGACCATCGTGGTGGCATGCAATACGGCAAGCGCCTATGCACTGGATGAACTGGAGAAGGAACTGGATATTCCCATCATTGGTGTGATCAAGCCGGGAGCGAAGACCGCAGCGGAAGTGACCCGCAACGGCCGTATCGGCGTTATTGCCACCGAGGCCACCATCGGCAGCCAGATGTATAATAAATACATACAGGAACTGAACAAAAATGTCACCATCTACGGGAAAGCCTGTCCCCTGTTTGTGCCGCTGGTGGAAGAGGGGCTGTGGGAGGATCCCGTGACGGACGAGATTGCAAGACGGTATCTCACAGAACTGATTGACATAGATATTGATACTCTGATTTTAGGATGCACGCATTATCCGCTGATCCGCTCTACGGTAGGACGGATCATGGGGGATCAGGTGACACTGGTGAACCCGGCATATGAGACCGCCAGAGAACTGAAAGAACTGTTGCAGCAGTATAATATTCTCAATGAGGAGGAACCTCATCTGGGAGAAAATAAATATCAGTTCTATGTCAGCGACGGTGCGGAGAAGTTCAAACGTTTTGCCAACTCTATTATTAAATATGGTATTTTATCAGCGAAGACGATCAAGATCGATGAGTATTAAAAGGACGGATGAAGATGAATCGGGAAGTAGAACTCGTCCTGTCCGGTCTGCATGATACCGAGGGCACTTCGGATAAGAATGCAGTGGAGACCGCACAGACAGCACAATATTTTAAGAGAAACGACAGCCATTATCTTCTCTATGAGGAGGATATAGAGGGATTCGACGGAACCTGTAAGAGCCGGATCAAGTTCCGGGATAACATGCTGGAGCTGACCAGGCAGGGAGCCGTGGAGATGCATATGATCTTCGAGGAAAATAAGCGACATGTAGTGCCCTACAATACGCCCTACGGACAGCTGCTGCTGGGAATTGAGACCCGCAGGGTGCAGGTAGAAGAACAGGAAGATCGGATCTGTGTGACGGTGGAATATATCCTGGATCAGGAGGGAGAACCTTTCAGTGAGAGTTGTTTAAAGCTATATATCAGGGAGAAACAGTAACGATTCGGAATTCTATGCAAAAAAATAGCAGATGCTCATATCTGCTATTTTTTAATGGCTTTGAATCGTTATTTACTTGACAGGCTTTGCTCCTGCCTTTTCCTGTGCGGAAGCGATCATGCGCTTGAAGAAGCCTTTCTTTTTCTCCGGAGCGGCTTCGGTCTTGCCGTGCAGTCCCTTGACATCCAGTACATAGATACCGCTGACAACGGCCTTTACTTCCTTTTTCACGGGAACACTTTCGAAGATCTTCTCATCACAGATCAGGGATACGATCTGCGGGCCAACCTTTGCCTTGATGATGGGAAGCTTGGAACCACGCATCATCTTCGGTGTCTGATCGATCACCATTTGGGGAAGACCGGCATCTTTCATTTTCATGCGTTTCTTATCGATGATCAGCATAGATACGGTCTGCTTGTTGGCATCTAACAGCTCCTGCTGTTCTGCCTGCTTTTTCTGTGCTTTCTTGCCTAAGAAATATAATACTGCAATGATGATAGCCAGAACTATCACGATAACTAATAATGTAATTGCAACCGGACTCATTTTCAGTCCCTCCTTCAGTTAATAGGAACAAATTCCTAAAAAACATTGTAACATAGATGTGATGAAATACGCAACTATACATTTATGATTTCTGTCTTGTTTCCGGTTCTTGTGTGGCAGATGGATTTTTAGGTTGGACGTTATTGCACAATTTTATGATTTTAATATTTTTTTGGGAAAGTAAGGGGCGAAACTTTTCGTAATCTCAAAAAAATGCTATGATGTAATTATTGAGAAGCGGAAAAATACCGCAGTGAATGTCAGATGTTATGGGTGGTTGGTTATGATAAAAGTATTGATCGTGGATGATGAATATATCATGCGCCAGGGATTGAAATATATGATCAACTGGGAGCAGGAGGGCTTTGAGATTGTGGGGGAAGCGACGAACGGAGCAGAAGCCCTGCAGTGTATCGAAGCGCTGGTTCCGCAGATCATTATCTGTGATATTGTAATGCCGCAGTTAGACGGCGTGGATTTCTCAGAGGCGGTACACCGTATGTATCCGAGGATCCAGACGATCATATTGAGCGGCTATGATAAATACGAATATGTAAGACATACATTGATCAATGGCGTGGTGGATTATATTCTGAAGCCGACATTGAATCCGGAGGAATTACGGAGAGCTCTGCAGAAGGCAGTGGACCGGATCCCCGGAGCCAGAATGGGAAGCACATCCGGAGAGATGCATTATGAACATCTGCTGGAGCGTTATCTGCTGGGACACGACAGTGAGTGGAACCGGGAGCTTGATACGAAATGCTTTCCGGCCTCTTATCTCAGGATTTTTGCAGTGACTGCAGACAGGGAAACGGATAATGACCGTAATATCAATGAAGTATTGTATCAAAAGCTTCAGAGAGAAGTAGCGGGAGAACCGCTGTATTCCCTGCAGAAAATGTGGCTGTCCCTGAAGGATGGAATGTTCTGCATCCTATGGAACTACGAATTGTCTGAAGAAAAAGGAATGATGGAAGCGCTGGAAAAAACAATGGCACAGCTGCAATTATTGTGCCCCGGGGTCTTCGGGATCCTAAGCAGACGCATGGATCGTGCGGAGGAACTGAGAAACGCATATCGGCAGGATATATTAAAAAACTCGGAAAAAGCCTTTTATTACCGTGGAAGAAGTTTTCTGATCAGTACAGGACAGGAAGAGGATGAAACCGTACAGATCGAGAAGTTTGATTTTTTCAAATATAATCACATGCTGAATAACAGGCAGTATAAGGAGGCAGCTACACTGCTGGGAGCATATAACAGAAGGGCTGTGGAAGGACAGATGGATGTCTACCGCCTGAAGAATCAGATTAAAAATATGATCTATCATTTTCTGGATTTCCTGCAGCTGGGAGATGAAAAACAGGAAGAATACCGGAAAAAGTATTTCCGGTCTGTGAACCGGGCATTGTATGCGGAAGAATATGCAGAGTGTGTGGATGACATATTACAGGAATTGGAAAAATTATCCGGGCAGGGAGGTCAGCAGACAGATGAGCGTATTGACAGAATGTTGGCCTACATAGAAAAAAATTATAAAGAAGATCTGAAGCTGGAAGATCTGGCAAGTGAATTCAGCTTTAATTATCATTACCTGTCGGCTTATTTCAGTCAGCAGATGCAGGAAGGGTTCAGTGATTATCTGAATCGTGTCCGCATCAATAAGGCATGTAAACTGCTGCAGGAGAGCAGCCTTCCGATCTCGCAGATCAGCAGTGAAGTGGGATATGGGGAGCACAGCTATTTCTGCCGTGTATTTAAGAAGATCACAGGAGAGACACCTTCGGTATGGAGACGCAACGCGTAAAAGAAGACAGAAAAAGAGAGTGGTGGAACAGCTTCTCCGTGAAGATCCTGGGAATGGTGCTGTCAGGCATACTTCTGATCGCCATCACGGTGAGCTGCATGGTGCTGGGAATGTCTAAGAACGTATTCACCGAGACTTACGGCAGATCGCAGGAGAAGGTATTTTTGCAGGTGGAGGAGGAATGGAATGCATTTCATGAGAATCTGCAGAATATTACCAATGCCATTGATTCGAGCTGGGCATTCCGGCTGTATCTGACGGAAGGTGACCGGTTTGACAATGTCAGGACATTCCAGAATATTTACCAGATGGAAAAGGATCTGGAGCAGAGCAAGGCCTCCGATCTGGAACGACTGAATATTCTGGTCATGGGGATAGGAGGAAAACATTATCTGTCCAGAACGGAAACGATTACGGCAACGGACCAGGAGATCTGGAACAGCAGACCGGTGCTTCTGGCCGTTCAGGAGCCGGAGGTCCTGCATTACACTTATTCTCACGGAGCTTATACAGCCACTGGCAGAGACACGGATGTGATCATTGTATCTAAGGCACTCTATTATCATGAAAGTAAGGAAATCTATGGTGTAGTGCTGATCACTCTGACCATGGACGAACTGAAGAGATATTATGACTACTTTATTACGGATAATACCAATATGTATCTCGTGGGCGAAGAGAACCGGATCATCTGTTCCGGGGACGCTTCCAAAATAGGAACGATCGCAGATAGTGCATGGTATATCCGTGCCGGTGAAACGGACCGGGAATTGTTCCGTATGCGGGAAAACGGAGTCTCACTGACGGTGATGCAGAGAGAACTACAATATCTGGGCTGCAGACTATACGGTGTCATAGACAATGATATGGCATTGGGAAGATTGTATAATATGCCATTGCTGATCTTATTATGTGCTGCGCTGGGAGCGATGATCCTGCTTCTGTGTCTGATCTATACCAGAAAAACACTCAGACCTCTCTCGGAGCTGGTGCAGAGGATGGGCAGGCTTCGTCAGGGCGATTTTGACCAGTACATGCCGGTGGAGGGGACGACGGAGGTACAGGAGCTGGCATCCACTTATAACTATATGCTGGATGATCTGCAAAGCTATATCAATGAACTGCTGGAGACCCAGAAAGCCCGGAGAAGATCAGAGATCAAAGCTCTGCAGATGCAGATCAATCCACATTACATATATAATACTCTGGCCAGTATCAAGTGGCTGGTCTATCAGAACGACAGAGATCGTACCGTGCAGACTATTGATGCTTTCATCAGTCTTCTGAGGAATACCATCAGCAACACGGATGAATTTATTACCATAGACCAGGAAGTACAGAATCTGGAGAATTATATTCTGATCAATCATACCCGCTATGGGGATGCGGTACAGGTGGAGTTTTATGTGTCGCAGAATTGCAGGGACTGTCTGCTTCCGAAGATGATCTTACAGCCCTTTGTGGAGAATGCCTTTTTCCATGCCTTTCCTTCCGGACGCAGCGGCAATATCGAGATTTACATGAAACAGCGCGAGGGCGAACTGGAGATCCGTATCGTGGATGATGGTATCGGCATGGAGCAGAATCGTGCGGAAGAAGCGGTGAAACAGGCGGGAAATAGAGAACATTTTTCAGGGATCGGCATCCATAATGTACAGGAGAGGCTGGAGTTATTATATGGGAAACAGTACGGTGTGTCCATTAACAGCAGTCCGAAGGAGGGCACAGAGGTGCTGATCCGTCTGCCGGTCAATCACAGGGAAGAGGGGGAAGACCATGAAGAATAGCAGGAACAGATTTTCCCGAAAAATCGCAGCGGTGTTCCTGGCAGGGCTGCTCCTGACAGGTACCGGATGTGGAAGGCAGACAGTCACAGGACCGGAAAATTATCAGGAAAATGAGATCATCATCTGGACCTGGGATGAGACCTTCAATGTGAAGGCGGCCAAAATGGCAGCGGAAATCTATGAGGAGGAACATCCGGAAGTGTCGATCCAGGTGATCACGAAGGAGAGAGAAGAGATCCAGACGGATGTCAAGAATCTCCTGTCCGCAGAATTGTATGATAACCTGCCGGATATCATCATGCTGGAGGATTACGATGTGCAGGAAATGCTGGCGCAGTTTGATGATGAATTCGTGGATCTGACAGATCGGCTGAATTATGATAAATTTGTGGATTATAAGAGAAAATTGTGCTCCAGAGGCGGTAGAATGTACGGGATCCCATTCGACAGCGGTACAGCGGCACTTTTCTACCGCATAGATCTGCTGGAACAGGCAGGATATACGGAAGCAGATATGCAGGATCTGACCTGGGAGCGCTATGTCGAGATCGGAGAGGATGTATATCGGAAGACCGGTATTCCTATGCTGACCCTGGATCCTACGGATTTTCCGTTAGTGAGAGTTATCATGCAGAGCTGTGGCAGCTGGTATGTACGGGAGGACGGTGTTACGGTAGATATTGCAGACAATGAGGCTCTGTATCAGGCTATGGAGATCTACAGACAGCTTCTGGAGAGTAATGTAGGACGCAGTGTAAATGGGTGGAATGAATTCATCTCTGCTTTCCAGCAGGGAGAAGTGGCATCCGTGATCAGCGGAGGCTGGATCATTTCCAGCATCAAGGCAAGACCGGAACAGAAGGGGCTGTGGCGGATCGCTCCGATACCTGTCGTAACGGAGAATGACAATGCCGTGGCAGCATCCAACGTGGGCGGAAGCGGCTGGTATGTATTGAAAAATTCAGCACATTCGGAAGCGGCAGCACAATTTGCTGTCTCCATGTTTGGGGAAAATGATGCCCTGCTGGACCAATTGATCAACAGGATTGGTATTGTCCCGGCAGTGAAGGAGCCTTCGGTACTGACCAATTATGACACACCGGACCCCTTCTTCGGCGGACAGCAGGTGACAAGGCTTCTGACAGGGCTGGAGACCCGTATTCCCGTTGTGAATTACGGTAGTAAGACTTATGAGATCGAAGATATTCTGGAAACAGAATTTCAGAATGTACTGGTAGATGATGATTTGGAGACCTGTCTGCACAGGGTGCAGGAGAAGGCAGAGGCAGTTGCCAGGGAATGATCCCTGCAACTGCTTTTTTTATCCGTATTTCTCAAAATAATGTTATTTTTCTAAAATAGTTCAAGTACTTTTCACGACATCCCAATTAAATGAAAATCTAACCAAACATAGTGTTATCAGGGAAGACCTCCCGGATGGTAAGCTCATATTGTAAACAAAATACAACCGCAAACGGTTGAAACGATGATTTGGGAGGTTACTATGAAGAAAAAAGTATTATCGATTCTGATGACAGCTATGATGGCTCTGTCCCTTGCAGCATGCGGCAGCACTGACAACAGTACGGCACCTGCAGCCGGCACTGACAGCCAGCCGGCAACAGCCGAGAGCGTTAAGACAGAGGCAGAGACACCTGCCGGAGAGCAGACCCTGAAAGTATGGTGCTGGGATTCCTTTAACGTAGATGCTATGAAGACCGCAGGTGCTATGTATGAAGCAGAGCATCCCGGAGTATCCATTGTAGTGGAAGAGACATTATCCAAGGATATCCAGACCATTGTACAGACCTGTGCCATGAGTGGACAGCTGGATTCCCTGCCGGATGTATTCCTGATGGATGACCAGGTATTCACCAAGTACCTGCAGAATTATCCGGAGGTATTTGCAGATCTGACGGATTCCGGAATTGCTTTTTCCGATTTCGCAGCATCTAAAGTAGCCAATTCCGTAAGTGGCGGCAAAAATTTCGGCGTGCCTTATGACAGTAATACCGTTATTGCATGCTATCGTACCGATTATCTGGAGCAGGCAGGCTACACCGTAGCGGATCTGACCGACATCACCTGGGATCAGTTTATTGAGATCGGTAAAGTAGTAAAAGAAAAGACCGGCATGCCGATGCTGACCAATGTACAGGGTGAGCCCGATCTGTTAAACATGATCTTACAGTCTGCGGGAATCTCTGTATTCGATGAGGATGGTAAGATTGATCTGGTAGACAATGAAGGTCTGAAGGAGGCTATGGAGGTCTACATGACCCTGGTAAAAGAGGGCATTCTGCAGGAGCAGGTAGACTGGTCAGGATATCAGGGGTCCATCAATAACGGTACCGTAGTAGGTACGATTAACGGTTCCTGGATCTGTGCAACCATCATGTCCACCGACCAGGCGGAGCAGGAAGGCAACTGGGCAGTGACCAACATGCCGAAGCTGAACGATTATTCCGGCGCTACCAACTATTCCGCACAGGGTGGTTCTACCTGGGCAGTATGCTCCGCATCCAAGAACTACGATCTGGCAGTAGATTTCTTCAAATCTACCTGGGCAGGCAGCACAGAATTCTATGACAGCATTCTGACTGACCTCGGTGCCATTGCTACCTATCTGCCCGCAGCAGAGAGTGAAGCTTATAACCAGAAGTCCGCATATTTCAATGATGAAGCCATTTATTCCAAGATCGTATCCTACGGCGGCAAGATCCCTACCGTGAATAAGGGAATCTACTGGACCGAAGAAAAGGAAGCACTGGGCATTGCACTTTCCAAAGTGATCAACGGTAAATCTGACCTGGATGCAGCGATCGCAGAAGCACAGTCTACTGTAGAATTCAATATGGGGCAATAGAGGTAACCAAATAATAGAAAGGATTGTTCAGCTATGAGAACTTCCGGGAGAACATCAAAACGACTTACCATTAATCAGAAATATAGCCTGACCGGCTGGGGCTTTTTAGCCCCGGCCGCAATCCTGATCTGTGTGATGAATTTTTATCCTATGATTCAGGCACTTGTTTTATCCTTCCAGACGGGTATCGGCAACAACCTGCAGTTCGGAGGCTTGAGTAATTACGCAAGACTACTGAAGGATCCGGTATTCAGAACGGCTCTGGTGAATAACTTCGTGTATCTGATCATTCAGGTGCCCATCATGCTGATCCTGGCGCTGATCCTGGCATCGGTATTAAATATTAAGGATCTGAAAGGAAAAGGAATCTTCCGTACGGCGATCTTCCTTCCCTGCTGTACCTCCCTCGTATCCTACGCCATCATTTTCAAAACACTGTTCTCTTATGACGGTTATGTAAATACGGTGTTGATGAACCTGGGACTGATCAGTGAGAGAGTCAACTGGCTCAGCCAGGAGGGCAGCGCCAAGGTGATCATTATTCTGGCACTGATCTGGAGATGGACCGGCTATAACATGGTATTTTATCTGGCAGGATTGCAGAATATTGATGATTCTCTCTATGAGGCAGCGAAGATCGACGGCGCTAATGCCATACAGTCTTTTTTCAAGATCACGGTTCCCATGCTGAAGCCTACGATCCTGCTGACTACCATTATGTCTACCAACGGTACCTTACAGCTGTTCGATGAATCTGTGAATCTGACCGGTGGCGGACCTGCCAATTCAACACTGACGATGTCACATTACATATACAAGGCATCCTTTGAGTATAATCCACAGTTTGGTTATGCGGCAGCCATGTCTTATGTAATATTTATACTGGTGGCGATTTTAGCCTTTGTCCAGATGAAAGTGGGGGATAAGAGATGAAACGAGTAAAAAAAATAGCAGCTTATCTGTTTTTGACAGTGGCATCTGTAATCTCTGTGTTCCCTCTGTACTGGATGATCTCGGCAGCCACCAATAACAGTACGGATGTACTGGGAGGAAGACTCCTCCCGGGACTTCATCTGATCGAGAATTACAAGGAGCTGATCCTGCAGCAGAATGTCGGACGTTCCTTTGGCAATTCTATGTTTTATTCCTGCACACTGAGCCTGTTGTCTCTGCTCGTCTGCTCCATCGCCGGTTACGGCTTCGAAGTGTACCATGACAAGCGGAAGGATACTGTAATGTCCATCCTCCTTCTGGCTATGATGGTGCCCTTTGCGGCAACTTTAATCCCCCTGTTTAAATTATTTACCGGACTGGGGCTGCAGAGTACCTGGATCGCCTATATTTTGCCGACGATCTCCACGCCTTTCCTGATCATGCTGTTCAGACAGAGTACCAGAACCTTCCCGCGTGAGATCATAGAAGCAGCCAGGATTGACGGGCTCAGTGAAATCAAAATTTTTGCAAAGTTGTATTTCCCTACCATGAAATCCACCTATGCGGCAGCCATGACCGTAACCTTTATGAATGCCTGGAATAATTATCTGTGGCCAAAGGTCATCATGATGTCTGCGGATTCTCAGACGATGCCCATGATGGTGGCAAATCTGTCGGCAGGTTACAGCATTGATTACGGTGTATTGATGTTAGGCGTTCTGATCTGTTCCCTGCCTACCGGAATCCTGTTCCTGATCTTACAGAGAAGCTTTACCAATGGTATCCTGGGAGCTGTGAAGGGGTAACCTTTAAATTAAGTGATCAAATTTAAGTACGCAAGAGACTGAAGATAAAGAATGAGTTTATCTTCAGTCTTTTTCTGTTTACCGTGGTATGTTATACTATATCCGGAGGGTATTTATGGACGAAGCATTTGAGATCGTAAAGACAGGAATAGATTTTTTCTGCAGCCACCTGGTATTTTTTAATATGTTATTTGCCATCGTGATCGTGTTTTTCCAGAGACGGGATCCGAAGAGTGTGTGGGCATGGCTGCTCTTATTGTATTTTATACCGGTACTGGGTTTCGTGTTCTATCTGTTCCTGGGACAGGATATGCACAAGCGGAAAATGTTCCGGATCAAAGAGATGGAGGATCACATCAGTAAAGATATAAGACAGCAGGAGTACCGGCTGAGATCCCGGGATGTCCAGGAGCTGGATGAAAATATCCGGGGGTATGAGGATCTGGTCATGTATAATCTGGAGGCCGGAGAAGCCATGCTGACGAAGGACAACGATGTGGATATCTTCATCGACGGCAATGAGAAGTTCCGGGCACTGATGGAAGATCTGCGGAATGCGGAGCATTTTATCCATATTCAATACTACATTATTAAAAACGACGTATTATTCAATCAGATCAAGGATATTCTGATCGAGAAGGCGGCACAGGGCGTGGAGGTGCGGGTGCTGTTCGATGCCATGGGTTGTCGGTCTGTGCGGCACAGCTACTGGAAATGGCTGAACGAAAAGGGCGTGCAGACCGCGGAATTTTTCCCGGCGATCCTGCGGAGGCTTCAGCTTCGTATCAATTACCGCAACCACAGGAAAATTGTGGTCATTGACAATAAAGTGGCTTACGTGGGCGGATTTAATGTCGGAAAGGAATATATTGATCTGGATGAAAAGTTCGGACACTGGAGAGATACCCACCTGCGGATTTGCGGCAGTGCGGTACTGGGACTCCAGGTGCGATTTATTTTAGACTGGAATTATGCGGCAGGAGAGAACCTGTTTTTGTGCCCGGAACTGTTCCGGGGGACCGAAGCCGGTACGAGGGATTTCTGTGATATGCAGATCATCAGCAGTGGACCGGATAAGACGACACAGCAGATCCATGACAATTATCTGCGCCTGATCAATAAGGCACAAAAAAGTATCTATATCCAGACACCGTATTTTATCCCGGATGAGGCGATCCTGAATGCGCTGATGATCGCAGTGAAATCCGGAATTGAAGTAAATATCATGATCCCGTGTATGCCGGATCACCCGTTTGTGTACTGGGCGACCTATTCCTATATCGGCGATATGGTCATGGCTGGAGCGAACTGCTATACTTACAATAACGGCTTTCTCCACAGCAAGGGCATGATCGTGGATGGAAAGGTGCTCTGCTATGGGACGGCGAACATGGATATCCGCAGCTTTGCGTTGAATTTTGAAGTAAATGCGGTGATCTACGATGAGAAAAAAGCACAGGAAATGGTGGATATCTTTCAAAAAGACCTGGAAGTCTGCCGCCAGATCACCCGGGATTATTATGTGACCAGAAGGTTGAAAATCCGTATCAAAGAGCAGATATGCCGGTTATTGTCACCCTTGTTATAGCCCGGAGGATGTGCTATAATGGGCGGTGCTATGATGCATTTATGCACAAATGGCAGTAATAGAAAGGTATAGGAAGTAACACAATGAAGAAAAAGACATTAGGACTTCTGGCAGCAATTTTAAGTGTATGCATGCTGGCAGGCTGCGGAGCAGAGGATACAGGAAACGGCTCAGAGACCGGAACTGCAACGGACAGTACCGCATTGAAGGATATGGATGTGGACAAATATGTGACCTTGGGCGAGTACAAGGGACTGGCAGCATCCGTAGACACTGTGGAAGTAGATGAGGATGAGTGGGACACTCTGGTCAACAATGTATATTATGAAAATATTACCGCGGAGAACGGAGGTATCATGGATCGTGCCGTGGAGACCGGAGACACCGTAAACATTGATTACGAAGGCAAAAAGGATGATGTGGCATTTGACGGCGGTACCGCACAGGGATACGATCTGACCATCGGTTCCGGAAGCTTTATTGCCGGATTCGAAGATGGACTGATCGGCGTGATGCCCGGCGAGACAGTGGATCTGGATCTTACATTCCCGGAGAACTATGGAAATTCTGATCTGGCAGGACAGGCTGTGGTATTTACGGTGACGGTAAATTATATTCAGCCCGCACAGGATGGGGAATTCAGTGATGAAGTCATCAGCAATTTCGGTATCGATGGTGTGACGAACGAGGAAGAACTCCGTCAGTACGCTTATGATTATCTGAATGAGAATGCACAGCAGAATTATGAGACCAATGTACAGCAGGCAGTGATGGATGCGTTTATGGCAAACAACACTTTTACCTCCGTACCGGAAGCACTGGTACAGAAATATTCCGATGCCGCAGAGAGCAGCATCACCTCCATGGCGTCTGCTTACGGCGTGGACGCAGACACATTTACCCAGTATTATTATGGACAGGATCTGGCAACCTTTCTGTCTACCTATGCTGAGCAGACCGCAAAGCAGGATATTGCCCTGCAGGCAGTGGCGAACAAAGAAAATCTGAACATCAGTGACGAAGAACTGGATCAGATGCTTCAGGACCGCGCAACAGCAGCCGGTTATGACACTATTGAGGAGTATATAGGAGAGACCTCCAGGGAAGATTACAGAGAGTACTTCCTCTACGACAAGGTGTTGGATTATCTGGTAGAAAATGCACAGATCACCAACAACTAAATTTTATTGATACGAACAGTATGCGACCGGCGAATAGGATGCGGGCCGGTTCAGATAGAGCACGTCGCAGCGTGCGGATAGGAAAGATTATGGAATTAACAGACATCAGAGAACTTCATCGGGAAAAAGACGTCTATATCGGCAAGGAGATCACCGTAGGCGGCTGGGTAAGGAACAATCGGGACTCCAAGAACTTCGGTTTCCTGGTGATCAACGACGGAACTTTTTTTGAGCCGTTACAGGTAGTATACGGCGACGGACTGGAAAATTTCCAGGAGATCTGCAAGATTAATGTCGGTGCAGCTGTTGTGATCCGAGGTACCATCGTGGCTACCCCCGAGGCAAAGCAGGCATTTGAGATGCAGGCAGCAGAAGTGATCGTGGAAGGACCTTCTACTGCAGATTATCCTTTACAGAAAAAGAGACACTCTTTCGAGTATCTGCGTACCATTTCTCACTTAAGAGCACGTACCAATACTTTCCAGGCAGTGTTCCGTGTCAGATCCCTGATCGCTTATGCGATCCATACCTTCTTCATGGAGAGAGGCTTTGTCTATGTGCATACCCCTCTGATCACCAGTAGTGACTGTGAGGGTGCCGGTGAGATGTTCCAGGTAACGACTCTGGACATGAACAATGTTCCTAAGACCGAGGACGGAAAAGTAGATTACACACAGGATTTCTTCGGCAAACCGGTAAACCTTACCGTAAGCGGACAGCTGGATGTAGAGACTTATGCTTTTGCATTCAAGAACGTATATACTTTCGGTCCCACCTTCCGTGCGGAGAATTCCAACACCACCCGTCATGCGGCTGAGTTCTGGATGATCGAGCCGGAGATCTGTTTTGCGGATCTGAAGGATGATATGATCCTGGCAGAGAGCATGTTAAAGTATGTCATTCGTTACGTATTGGAAAATGCTCCCGAAGAGATGGCATTTTTCAACCAGTTTGTAGATAAGGGACTGATCGAGAGATTACAGCATGTGGTAAATTCTGATTTCGGTCATGTAACCTACACTGAGGCGATCAAGATCCTGGAGAAGCACAACGATGAATTCGATTACAAGGTATTCTGGGGATGTGATCTGCAGACCGAGCATGAGAGATACCTGACGGAGAAAGAATTCAAGAGACCGGTATTCGTAACCGATTATCCGAAGGAGATCAAGGCGTTCTATATGAAGTTGAACGAAGACGGCAAGACCGTAGCAGCTATGGACTGCCTCGTACCCGGTATCGGCGAGATCATCGGCGGCAGCCAGCGTGAGGACAACCTGGAGATCCTGGAGAAGCGTATGGAAGAGCTGGGACTGAACAAGGAAGATTATCAGTTCTATCTGGATCTGCGCCGTTACGGCTCTGCACGCCATGCAGGCTTTGGACTGGGCTTCGAACGTTGCGTAATGTATATCACCGGAATGGGCAACATCAGAGATGTTATTCCCTTCCCTCGTACTGTAAATAATTGTGATTTGTAATATATCCGGAGTAACGTATCATTTTGAAAGATATGCGTTGGATGCTTGCATACATAAGCATATCTGACAAAATGTATGTTACGAAGTAACCACATGAGCAAAAGGCAAGCATCGCAGATGCGATTTTGCGAATGGGGTACTCCGGATATAGGGAAAATGGAGTATTAGATATTTATGAAAAAAACAACCGCCGGCAGAAAAGTGAATAACGTGAAGAGAAGACTTGTGAGTGCTCTTCTTTTGGCAGCGGTAACGCTGACTGCCACCGGCTCTGTCTGGGAATCCCCTGCGGAGACGGTGCAGGCGGCACCTTCTATGAACGAACTGCAGAACAGCATCAACAATCATCAGAACCAGCTGAATAACATCAACAGCCAGATCAATTCCTTACAGGATGAGCAGGATCTGGTGCAGGAGAAGATCGATGACCTGAATGCGGAGATCATCAACACCATGACCAGTATCGGTATGAAGGAGGATGAGATCGCTGAAAAGGAGACGGAGCTTGCGGATAAACAGGTACAGATCGATCAGACCCAGGAAGAGTACAATATCGCCAAGGCACAGGAAGAGAAACAACATGACGATATGATCACACGTATGCGCATGATGTATGAAAATGATTCTTCCGAAAATTATGTAAACCTGTTATTTCAGGGCGGCGGCTTAAGCGGAATGCTGAATCGCATGGATTTCGTGGAGAGTGTCTACGAATACGACCGTCAGAAGCTTCAGGAGTACGAAGAGACTAAGGAGCAGGTGTTGGCACTGTGGAATCAGTTAGAGGAAGAGAAGACTCAATTGCAGGCTGATAAGGACCAGCTGGAGGCGGATAAGGCAGATCTGGAAAGCCAGAAGTCAGAGTTGGATGTCATGCTGGCGAAGAAGAAACAGGAATCTGCCAATTACGATGCGGAGATCAAAAAGGCAAGGCAGGAGGCTTCCGTGGCCAAGGCACTGCTGCAGCAGGAACAGAAACAGTTAAAACAGCTGCAGGCACAGGCACAGCGCGGCAACACCGCAGCAGCCACCGGAAGCTATACGACCACGAATTATACTTCTGTGATCGAAAATGCATCCGGCAGCGATATGGGTAAGCGGCTGGCAAAATATGCCTGCCAGTACATAGGCAACCCTTATGTGGCGGGAGGCACCAGCCTGACCAATGGTGCAGACTGCTCCGGATTTACCTTCCGGATATACAGTGACTTCGGTTACAGTATTCCCCGTACTTCCTATGAGCAGAGAAGCTGCGGTACCGGTGTGGATTATAGCAGTGCACAGCCGGGAGATTTGATCTGTTATGATGGACATGTGGCAATGTATATCGGCGGAGGATTGATCGTACATGCCAGCACCCAGCGTACCGGAATCAAAGTGAGCAATGCAAATTATCGTCCGATCCTGGCAGTAAGACGAGTAGTATAAAAATAAATTTTTGACAATCGGGAATCCCTTGTTTCTGCGGAAAACAAGGGATTTTTTTGTGTGAATGAAAGTTCTTTTGTGAAAAATGCCGGATTTTATTCTTGGTAAAAAGGCATATAGACGTAGCATGGACAGCTATGGTAAGTTGAAAGCAATACAGAATATTCTATCTGAAACAGGCCGTTCGGCCGACATTTCCAACATTTATAAACAGAATTAATCATAGAACGGAGACAGATGACATACGAAAATTTTAAAAAGGAATTATATTGTGATGTGCAGGAAACGGAGGCAGCGCAAGGTAGGACCGTCCGCCTGCTGGAACAGCATATGGTGAGTTCGGATCCTGTTACGGTGCATATGATCAACATGATAAATCGGAGAATTTATGGGAGCGATATCATACCGGTTCGGGAAGATATGCTATGCATTTTATGGACCGTGGAAAAAGAGGAATATTTTCGCCATTGGCCGGTCCGGGTATTGTATGAAAGATATCGCCGGGAGGGATGGCAGGGCGTTTTGCCGCAGATCCGGACAGCGTTTTCCGATATCGGAGAAGAGGAGGGCTTATGGCCGGCAGAGAATCTCAGATATACTGTCTGCAGGAAGCATATGATCGTTCGCCCCATGAATTATGACCGGCACAGATGGGAGTTGGATAGTGCAGTGTATCGTAAGATAGGCGATGTCGCACTGGTGTTGCATCTGACGACCGGTGAAAAACAGTCGGAGCAGCTTTCGGTACCGTTGACCCGCAATATAATACTTCCATGGAAGACTACAGGGGATAAGCTGCTTAAGGAAGCTATGGAAAACACTAGAGATAAAATGCCCCCGAGACTTTTTCTTGGCAGTGACAGGCGCACATTTTTTCCATACGATCAGGGAGTATTTCTGCCGGAAGAGGAGGGGCAACAGACGCAGATCACACCGCGGGATCGCAGAGAGGGCAGGAATGGTTATCTGCTTACCACCACAGCCAGGGTGAACGGTGCAATTGCCTTTTTCTATCCCGGAGTGAGAGAAATTCTGGCACAAAAGCTGGACGGCGACTATTATGTGGTCTTTCCCAGTGTGCATGAGGCGATCATTCATCCGGTGAACTGCATTCATGTTCGGGAGATCCGGGCATCCATACAACATATCAATGCAATTTATGGGGAAAGCGGAATGTTGTCGGACAGAGTTTTCTGCTATCACAAGAACCGCAGATTGCTACAGCTATTGTAAAACCACTTGTAAGCAAAGAATAAAATCACTATACTGGAAGTAAACAGTAGAAAGGCGGTGGAGAGGATGGAACCAATGACAGATAATGAATTAAAGAGTATTTTGATTGAGCAGTATACTAATTTGCAGCGTATCAAAAAGGCAAATGGTACAAAAGAGAATGAAGAGTTGGAGTATCAAATTAAAACAACGACCGCAAAATTATCAGCGATGAGCGTAAATGTGGAAGACTTGGCGTTGTAAGGTTAGTATTATAAATGAAATACAGATAAATAAATGAGGACATTCTGCTGACGCAGGGTGCCCTCATTTTATTATACGCATTCTTAAATTTAATAATATACAGCGGCACTTGCTGCTGCAGCACCGCCGATGACCGCTATTATGATCACTAAAATCACAACTACGATCAGAAAGCAGAAATAAGACCTTGCGAAGTTACGAAGATTTACGTTTTTTGTGCCACCGAAAGAAAATACCAACAACAGAATAAATCCGACAATGGGAATAGAGAATAAAATCTCATATCCGAAGTATCCCCACATGCTGATGGGACGGTATTCGTCCGGAAGATTATTGTAATCATTTGCCATAATAAGTACCACCTTTCCTCATAAGTGTGCGACAGACATAGGCTGTCCGGTTGCTTTTACATAAGCATTATACCACCGATTCGCGAAAAAAACATGCCCTTTCGTGGAAGACGGAAGAAAACCGGTACTTCCAAATAAAGTCTTTGACTGCACATTGCGTGCAGCTTTAGGCTGGAAAGGGAAGGTAAAAAATGGCATGACATTACGGGAAATCTGTGAAACACTCGGTGTATCCAGAAGAGCACTTCAAGGTTATGAAAAAGCGGGATTGGTGACGGCATCAGGTCGGAATAAGTATGGACATTTACTGTATGACAAAGATGCTGAAATGAGAATTGCGCAAATCAAGTTTTATCAGCAACTGGGTTTTACAATTAAGGAAATTACAAGGATCATTGATGCCCCGGAAGCTGAATTAAGATCAGCGCTGGAACAACGAGTGCAGAAGCTAAGAGAAGAAAAGACAGAAATGGACGAGCTGATTGAAAGAGCAAATCAGATAATTGCCAGACTGTCGGAGAAAACTGCTAGTAAAAAAAGTTATTTTGAAAGCGGAGGATAAGGAGATGGCTTTTTGTACCAACTGTGGAAAAGAACTGAGTTCTTTTACCGTGGTATGTCCGGCATGTGGGTGTGAAGTACAGGGCAGACAGGCGGCGGATTCGGTGAGAAAATTTTATGTGGATATTACCCATGCACAGACAACGAAGGAAAAAGCAGATCTGATCAAAAATTATCCCATACCAAACACCAAAGAGGATATTTTTGAATTCATGATGGCTGCTTCCTCAAATGTTCTAAGGGAAGAAGAAAAAGAGATATATGAGGCATGGCTTATAAAACTTGAGCAGACTTATCAGAAGGCGGAAATATTGTTTTCCGGAGACGGTGATTTCAAAAAGATACAACAGATTTACAACAACTGTGTTGAAAATATTGAAGCAGAAAATCAAAGAAAAATCAATATATTTGTATTTGAGACTGCGCTGCGGAACGGTATTTTTGGCGTTGGTATTGTTATTCTGGTTGCAGCAGTGATCGTAGACCGGACGGGAGGAAACGCTTCCCTTATGGAATTGGCAGGTGGGATCGTTTTGATTGCATCTGCAGCAGGACTTGTCAGAAGACAGTCGGCATCCATCGACTACCTGGTAAGTGCAGTGATCGGTCTGCTGATGCTCTGGCTGGCTTCCATGTTCTATAACGGGGCGTTGGTACAGCTTTGTGCAGGTATTGAATTGATTGTTACCGCAGTTAATTATTTTAAAAGCAGAAAACATTCTACGAAATGAAAAAAATAAGGCGGAGTGGAAAACTTCGAATGACAGGAGGAAAAAGGCATGAAATGTAAACATTGTGGTTCGGAATTTGAGGGAAAATTTTGCCCGGAATGCGGCACCAAAGCAGAGGCTGAGGCAACAACGGCATCACAGCCCATGCAGCAACAGCCGGGTGTGTCACAGCAGCCAAAGAAACCAATCTATAAAAGAGCGTGGTTTCTTTGCATCGTTATCATTTTGGTGTTGGGTGTAGTGGCTTCGGTTACTGCCAATAAAAAAGAAAAAACAGATTGGTCTGCAGTTATATTGAAAGAAGCAATACCGCAATTTCCTTCAAATCATGGAAGTATTCTCATAAACTCGGAGGAAGAATTGTGTGTAAGTCTGGAAAAGGTTACGGATGAGCAGTATAACAAATATTTGAATCAGTGCATGGAACAGGGATTTATTGTGGATACAAAAAAGTCCACATACTCCTATGATGCGTTTGATTCGGAAGGTTATTCTTTGAATCTGACCCATATTGATGACAATCTGACAATTACGGTTAAAGCACCTATGAAATTAGGAACCATCACCTGGCCCACCGGAACAGCGGGTGATCTTCTTCCGGAGCCATCTTCCACGACGGGGAAATTCAATTACGAGCATGATACGAACTTTTCTGTGTATGTAGGAGATACCAGTAAGGAAGAGTATGATGAATATGTAGCGGATTGCTCAGATTATGGCTTTGATGTTGATTATGATAAGGGAGAAAATTATTATAGGGCTTATAATGAAGAAGGTTACTATTTATCCCTGAGTTATGAAGGCAATAACATCATGTTGATTCGTATTGATGAGCCGGAGAAAGATGCCGGGGCGGTAGCTGACACTGAGAATACAGAACAAGAGACTGAGAAACCGGAGATGGGAAAGCCGGAAGAAAAAGAACCTATTACAGAGTCTAAGCCGGAAGAAGCCGCTGCAGAATCAAAAGCCGAAGAACAGAAGCAGGTCGTTGATTCTGGTAATGCTACTGTTGGTGAGGATGGACTTCGCAAAGACTTCAAAGAAGCGATGGACAGCTATGAGGCATTTATGAACGAATATTGTGACTTCATGGAGAAATATAGTAAGAATCCCACAGATCCCGGTCTTATCGCTGATTATATGAGCTACATGTCAAAGTATGATGATTTCACTAAGAAATTCGATCAGTGGGGCAGTGAGGATTTGAATGATGCGGAACTTGAGTACTACATAGAGGTTCAGACAAGAGTGTACGAAAGACTTGCGGAAGCGGAATATTAATTGATGTTAATGGTGAGCATTCTATCCCCTGAAATAAGATAACGACATAGGTATCCCTCAGACACTGTAAGAGCGTTCTGAGGGATATTTGCGTAATGATCAACATGCAAATTATAGATGTTGCGGAGACAATTGCAAAATGATATGCCATATTGAAAGGACTAAAATGCACCGGAAATTTGACGGTTTTAAGTGAAACAAAAAATGAAGCTAGAAGATATTTGGAGTATGAAATCGATTTTTAATAAATAACAAAGCACTCTGGGGTAGCAGCCCCAGAGTGCTTTGTTATCATTGTATATTATTTATAAGTGAATCTATTGCACATCGGGATTTTTCATCAGGAAATTCATGAATTTTCCCTCATCAGAACTGTCTGAGCAGAATAACTCAAGTTCATCACCATGCTGACCAAGCAAAGCAGCAATGGCAATATATTGGGAAAGTTTGCTCTTCAGATTAAAAATATCACCGTCTACGGATCTTAAAGTAACATCCCCTTTACAACTGTCAACAATAGCAAGAAACTCGTTTACCTGTTCGATTTTTGTTAATTTCATAAGAACCCTCCTTTTCGTATGTACGTGTAATATTTGTTAAAAACAAGGCTGTTATAAATATTATACTTTTTAGAGAAGATAATGCAAGTGATTATTTCGGAGTGAGACCATTATGGTGTGATTTCCACACCGGTGAAGTACATCGTGTCTACATCTCCTTCCTTGTAATCAAAGATGGCATCCCTCTGTTTGCCATCCAGAAGTCGTGTGTAGGCTTCCGGATAATCAGATTGGGAAATGGGAGCAGAGGAAAGTAAACCGGCGGAACGCAGCCGGAGCTTTGACTCTTTCACAAAAAAGTCCTCCCGTATGTTCAAAATTAATACTTGTAAAGTACAACTATTATATTTTGAAACAAAATATTTGTCAAATAACGGCTTAATTGTCAGGATGCATAACCCTCAGATACTTTTATACACTGTAAAAAAGTATCCTGAGGTGATGGACAACTGCGTTCACATTGATCCTGCTTCCGCGGTAGACATTTTAAATACGATCATACCCAATATAAAAAACAACGAAATCGCTCCCACTCCGATATTTACTTGTCCGGTTAATTGTGAAACAAGGCTGATCACGATCGTACCAAGGAAGGAAGCGCCTTTCCCACATATGTCCATAAGTCCAAAATATTCTCCTGTTTTCTCGGCAGGTATGATCTTGGTAAAATAAGATCTGGAAAGTGCCTGGATTCCGCCCTGGAACATTCCCACCAGAATTGCCAGAAACCAAAACTGCCACTGTTCTTTCAGAAACATCGCAAACACTGCAATCCCAAAATATGCTGTAATCCACCAGACCGCAAAAAATGGGAATAACACTATTCCATCTCTCATATGAGGATTTCAGCGTCAATGGATTAAGACAGAGTAATTGTGTAGACTTGTATAGAGTTGAAAATGGTGCAATGTGCGCCCCCCCGAGGAGCGCCTTAATGCAGCGCTTTGGTGGGGCAGGCTTTTGTGCATTCGTAACAGAGAATGCACTCAGTTCCGTTTTTTCGTTTACGAGATTCTTGGTTGACTTCGACATTCATAGGACAAACCTGCAGGCACTTGCCACAATGGACGCATTTATTTTCGTCACAATGGATGCGCAGAAGCGAAAAGTAGCTCATCGGCTTAAGAAATACCGTAACCGGACACAGATACTTGCAGAATGCGCGGTTATCTTTCAATACAAAGGCCAGCACAATACCGGCAATATAGTAAACTGCATTCCCTGCAAGAAACATCCGGAACATGATCTCCTCCAGATGAGCGATTTTCATCAAAAACAGACAGGAAACCACTGTCAGGGATAGCGCAAACATCACATAACGCAGAATGCCTAACTTTTCTTTTCGAGCCTTTTTCGGCTGCTTGTAAGGCAGAAAATCCAGCACCATAGCTGTCCAGCAGGCATAGCCGCACCATCCCCGCCCGAAGACCAGCGGGCCAAAAATCTTTGCCACCGAATAATGAATCGTTGCCGCCTCAAAAACACCCAGAAACAGATAGTACCAAAAGCCTTCAATCTGCATATTTTCGCGGGAGATTATGCCGAGGTACAGCAACATATAGCTCCCTACTGCCAGTTGTACAAAATGTCGGGCATAGCATTTTCCGGCAGTAAAAAGAACTGTCCCTAATGCAAGACAGCCTCCGATGTAGCTGAAATTCAACAGATAAAACATGTTATCCTTTGCGATCCATAGTGCGACTGCCACTGCCTCAAATAACAAAAACAGCAGAACTGACGGCACATATTTGCGAAGCATTTTATTTTTTCTCATCATTATCCCATGCTCCTCCGGTTTCATTTTTTAAAATAATATTACCTTGCTTCATAAAATCCTACAATACATCATAAACGAATAGCATAAAATATACGACTGCATTTTGTAAGATCATTGTAAAAATTTACTGCAAGATACAATAATTGAAGATTTGTTAGGAATTTTTGGAGTAGTGCCAATCCCTATCATAACCCCTCAGATACTTTCATACACTGTAAAAAAGTATCCTGAGGGGTTTTCCTTTGAAAGACTATATTGAAGAACGAGCTATTGGGATAGCCAACTATATCATCGACCACAACGCCACAGTGCGGCAGACAGCGAAGGCGTTCGGCATCTCGAAAAGCACAGTACATAAGGACGTGACGGAGCGGCTGGTGCAGGTGAATCCGTCGTTGGCGAAGCAGGCAAGAAAGGTTCTGGATATCAACAAGTCTGAACGACATATCCGGGGCGGACTGGCAACCAGAGAAAAATATCTCCATCAGCACTAGATGTTCGGGCAGGCAATAGCTTCTGTACGGGAAATTATCTTGAAATGGCTGATGACACCTTATATAATGAATGCATATCACGTATTACATTTGTGAGGGGAGAATACGATGGCAACAGATTTTTTGAATGATGCACGGAGAGAGATCGAAGGACGGACAGAAGACTTTTACGGGGAACTGAAAGCCTTCTATCAGGGAAATGCAAAAGCAGAGCAGAACCTGATGGAACAGACGACACAGCCCTTCTGGCAGAGCCTTTGCTTAAGTGGGAAAAGATTGCAGCAGCGGGACCTGACGGTGGATATGGAGATGCAGGAACCGGTGCGACCGGCGGATTACGATGGCCCGAAAAAGGACGGCTATGATTACACCTGCCACCGGACCAAAGCTGTGAAGATGAGACGTACCTATTATCGCAAAGGGAAAAAAATCGCGACCCTGAAGACGCCGGAGATTGTGGAAGCCAATTTTTTGAAAGCGGATGTGCAGGGGGATATGGCGATCTGCCCCAACTGTGGCCATGAAGGAAAATTATCCAGCTATATCGACGGCTGTGATGCCTGCGGAGCAAAGTTTCTGGTCAGTGATTTCGAGACGAAGGTATCCGGCTTCTCGCTGGAAGAGGACGCAAGGCAGAAAAGCATTTCCAATTTTATCAAAGCCGGAGCGACAGTAGGGATCGTAGCGGTTGCCCTTGCACTGCTGGCATTCTGTGCGGGCGGCATTATGTTTTTACTGCTGGCTTTGGGGAGAAATGGTTATAACGCGGTCAAAGCGGCAGCGGCAATGATGCTTGGTATCGGATTTGCTCCGGTGTTTTTCCGATCTCTGTTTTTCATGGCGATCATATTCGTAGTAATGATTGTTGTAATGGAGAAACATAGAAAACCGAAGATTCAGGACGAGTCAAAAGTAAAGGCTCTGATCCCCCAATTTTCCACAGGTAATTTCCTACAGAATCTGGAGTACCAGCTACGGATGATCCACATGGCAGATACTGCAGAACAGGTGCGCTTTTTCGCGGCCTGTGATCTGACAGGTACAGTGGAGCGGTATCAGAATGTGGTGGATTGCTGTATCTGCGGCGTACGTTTTCTGGAAGCGGAAGCAGTGGAGGACCGGTACAGGCTGAGCGTGGAAGTGAAAATGCGCCTGACTCAGGATACGGGTCGTAAAATACGCAACCGCTATGAGAAGCTGCGGCTGGAGCTGGAAGGCAGACAGGAGATCGTGACACAGCACGGCAGGGCACTTCGGGAATATAAATGCCCGAACTGCGGTGGCAGTGTGGATATCTTAGGCGGCGGAGTATGTGACTACTGTAATGCAGCAGTGGATTATCGTAATTTCGGTTGGATCATCACATCCTATACGAATCTGGGAAAGCCGGAGAACCCCTATGCCAAAATACTGGCAGCAGCCCTGGGCATCTACGGAATTATCCTGGCTTTCAGCCTGGTGCTCATGATCTGTTCCGAGGACGGAAAAGAAACCCTGGAGATCTGGCAGAGCATCGGCAGGTCATCGGAATACCTGGAAGCCGTGAAACAGGATATTGTATATCCGGATGACGTGTTGGAAGGCCTCACGGAGACGGACAGTGAGGAAGGCAGATTTGCTTCCGTGAAGACCTATGCCTGCGATGACAGCGAGGCAGTAAAAGAAGCTTATTACGAAGCCCTTTTAGAGAGTGGATTTATCGAGCTACAGCAGTATCCGGAAGGATTTGCTGTATATAAGATCGAGGATCCTTCAGAATATACCGTGGATGAAGAAGAGGAGATGTTCTATCTGGTGATCTGTGCAGAAAATGCACCGGAGGGAATTACAGTAACTGCGACCTTGGTGGATGAAAATTGGGACCCGGTGCAGGAGTAAAACAGAATACGTGAATACGACAAGGGACCCGGGCGAAAGCTTCCGGGTCCTTTTTAGAGGGAAAGTGTTTGTGGTTAGCTTATTGGGTGAGAGGAATTCTGTGGACCACCCTGCGATAGAGCTTCCACAGGAGCACAGCAGGGAAACTGATTGCCAGATATGCTGTGGATAAAAGTCCGGTAGCACCGCCTACGATTGCAATAATTAAAATTCCGATATTCATGATGGATTCCTCGCTTTTTTGTCAGTCTGTAAAGTGCTTGCTGATTCCTTCGAAAACTTTACATACCGTATTATAGTAAATGGATCTCCCCGGGTGAATAGTTTTGCCAGACCCTTAACACTATTTTTTCGGGTTATTTACAGAATCTTTGCAACACATTTACAGAATCTTAACGGGTGGAAACGATCCCGGGAGTTAGGTTTGCAATAGTAGGGAATATCAAGTATAATAGAAAAAAATGACTGTTGCTGACAAATGACAGTTTAAGAAAATGGGAGGTAGAATATGAGTATGACACTGGAACAGGCTAAGGAGAAGCTTGCAAAGTATGGTCAGGAACATGTTCTGAAGTATTACGGGGAACTTACCGAAGAAGAGAAGCGGGGGATTCTGGATCAGATCGAGGCTACAGATATGAGCATTTTGGAAGCTTGTAAGCACAAGGAGGATCTGGCGAAAAAAGGAGTGATCACTCCGCTTGCTGCAATGCAGTTAGATGAGATCGAGGCAAACAGAGAGAATTTCACGGCAACCGGTATCGAGACGATCCGTCAGGGGAAGGTAGCAGCGGTTCTGTTAGCAGGCGGCATGGGTACCAGATTAGGCTCTGACAATCCCAAGGGAATGTACAATGTGGGACTGACCCATGAACTGTATATTTTTGAGTGTCTGATCAATAATCTGTTGGAAGTCGTACATCAGGCAGATGCATGGATCCATCTGTTTGTGATGACCAGTGATAAGAATAATGATGCCACCATCGCCTTTTTACAGGAACATGACTATTTCGGATACAAGGCGGAGTATGTGCACTTTTTCAAGCAGGAGATGGCGGCGGCTACCGATTACGAGGGTAAGATTTATCTGGAGGAGAAGGGCAAGCTGTCCACCTCTCCCAACGGCAACGGCGGATGGTTCATTTCCATGAAAAATAACGGCATGCTGGATATCGTACATAACGAGGGAATTGAATGGCTGAATGTATTTGCCGTGGACAACGTCCTGCAGCGTATCGCGGATCCCTGTTTTATCGGTGCTACGATCCAGAGAGGCTGTGTCGTAGGCTCCAAGGTGGTCCGCAAGAATGCGCCGGATGAAAAAGTAGGCGTTATGTGCTTAGAGGACGGCAGACCTTCCATCGTGGAGTACTATGAGCTGACCGATGAACTGATGAATGCGAAGGATGAGAAGGGCGAACCCGCGTATAACTACGGAGTTATCCTGAATTATCTCTTCAAAGTACAGGACCTGGAGAAGATCATGGAAGAAAAAATGCCCCTGCACATTGTAGAGAAAAAGATCCCGTATCTGGATGAGAACGGAGAACCGGTGAAGCCGGAGACTCCCAACGGCTACAAATTCGAGAGCCTGGTACTGGATATGATCCACCAGATGGACAGCTGTCTGCCCTTCGAGGTAGTCAGAAGAAAAGAATTCGCCCCCATCAAGAATAAAACCGGTGTGGATTCGGTGGAGAGTGCAAGAGAACTGCTCGTTGAGAATGGCGTTGTGCTGTAAACATTTCGACAGCTTTTCACAACATAAGGTTATTGAGGAAACAACAGAATTACAGTAATCTGATACTGTAAGAAACGAAGAAATAATCTCATCCGGATCTGACAGATGAGAGATCGTGCGGTCGCAGCAGTGAACAAATGGTATTGTCCGGTATGCGGCGGATAGGAGAGAGTATGAGAATTTTGGTAACAGGTGGTGCCGGATTCATCGGCAGTCATACCGTGGTGGAATTACAGCAGGCAGGCTATGATGTTGTTGTATTGGATAATCTCTGCAATGCAAGTGAGAAAGTGATCCCCAGAGTAGAAGCCATCACCGGCAAAAAGGTTCCTTTTTATAAGGCAGACATTCTGGATCGTGAAGCGCTGGAGGAGATCTTTAGCAAGGAGCAGATCGATGCAGTCATCCATTTTGCAGGACTGAAGGCAGTCGGCGAGTCCGTACAGAAGCCCTGGGAATATTACGAGAACAATATTGCAGGTACATTGACTCTGGTAGATGTTATGAGAAAACACGGTGTGAAGAGCATCATCTTCTCTTCCAGCGCTACCGTATATGGTAATCCCGCATTTGTCCCCATCACAGAGGAATGCCCCAAGGGACAGTGCACCAACCCTTACGGCTGGACCAAATCCATGCTGGAGCAGATCCTGACCGATATCCAGAAGGCAGATCCCGAATGGAACGTGATCCTGCTTCGTTACTTCAACCCGATCGGAGCACACAAGAGCGGCACCATCGGTGAGAACCCCAATGGTATCCCCAACAACCTGATGCCTTACATCACACAGGTGGCAGTTGGCAAGCTGAAAGAGCTGGGTGTCTTCGGTGATGATTATGATACCCCCGACGGAACCGGCGTGCGTGATTACATTCACGTAGTAGACCTGGCAAAGGGTCATGTGAAGGCTCTGAAGAAGATCGAGGAGAATGCAGGACTGAAGATCTACAACCTGGGAACCGGCGTAGGCTACAGCGTTCTGGATATTGTGAAGAACTTTGAAGCAGCTACCGGTGTGAAGATTCCCTATGTGATCAAGCCCCGTCGTGCAGGCGATATCGCTACCTGTTATTCCGATGCTTCTCTGGCAGAGAAGGAGCTTGGTTGGAAAGCGGAGAACGGCATCAAGGAAATGTGTGAAGATTCCTGGAGATGGCAGAAGAACAATCCCAACGGATACGAAGAATAAATAAAACTTAGAAGACCGTATGGTAAAATACCACACGGTCTTCTTTTTGTATAGCGGTCACATTACTGAGATCATGCGACATACAGATACATGAAGATAAAGTGGCAGATACTTCCGCCCATGACAAATAAATGGAATACTTCGTGGGAGCCGAAGAACTTATGCTTTGCATTGAAGATCGGCAGCTTCAGGGCATAGATGACACCGCCAACGGTGTAGATGATGCCGCCCGCCAGCAGCCACAGAAACGCAGGCGCTGACAGGGTCTTAAGCAAAGGTCCGAATACCAGAACGCATACCCAGCCCATGGCAATATAGATCACGGAAGAAAACCATTTGGGACAGGTGATCCAGCAGGCTTTTACCAGCATGCCGACAGCGGCGATACCCCACACTAGGGCAAGCAGGGTATAACCTAATTTTCCACCAAGCACGATCAGACATACCGGAGTATAGGATCCGGCGATCAGTACGAAGATCATCATGTGGTCCAGTTTACGAAAGACACGCAGACTTCTTCCGGTGAGGTCTACGGAATGATAGGTGGCACTGGCGCCGTACAACAGGATCATACTTCCCATAAAGATCGCCATCGCCAGGAAAATTTCCCATCCGGATTGGATTCCGGCCTTGACTAACAGCGGAACAGTTGCGAAAACAGCCATCATCATGGCAATAAAATGTGTAATGGCACTTCCGGGTTCTCTGATTGTGATCTGCATAATATACTCCTCCTTTTTAGAACATTCTATCCGCAAAACAGATGTATTATTCATTAGAATAACAACACATGCTTTTGTAAACTTCTACACGTAGTATTAAATACTACATCTAACAAAGCAAATACTACCGCAGAAAAAAGGAAAAGTCAATAGCAATTATCAGTCTTCTTCGATTACCTGTATTTCCAGATAGTCGAAATCAATAGATTCCACAAAACTGTCCTGGGTAAAACGGGTCTTGTTATGCCGTTTGAAATCAGAAATGTTCAGATCCAGCCAGATGGGCGTACCAAGATCAAACTGATGGCAGACTTCGTCGAGAGAGTGAAAAACTTTATGGGTACGGGTATCATCGCTGCCGTCCTCGATACAAATATCTTTCAGCATATGATTATTTTGAAATATTTTAGCCCACAGACGAAACATGGAAAATCTCCTTATAAACTTATCATTAAGAAATGGTGGTACAAAGGATTCTTTGCTTATAGATTATAATCGCAAGAAGAATTACCTGCAAGTAAAAAGCAATAAAACTGCCCAATCAATCTTAAAAAATGATAAAGGTTTTGTTAAAATTATACATTTTTAAAAGGAGGTATGCTATAATTATCATAAGTACATTTACGAATACGGAATTTTCGTGACGAAAAAGCGTCTATAGAAGTAAGAAATATGACAAAATGGTCGCAGAGCCTTCTGTGACAGAAGAGATTGAGAGGGAATATGGAATTTAAGGTTGAAAATGGGGATGGAATCGATAGCTGGAAGGAGGTTACGCTGGTATACAGTGCGGCGCTGCGTCAGATGGAGACGAAGATGCAGATCCTGAATGATGAATTCCAGCATGTACATCAGTACAATCCGATCGAACATATTAAGGCACGGATCAAGACACCCGAAAGTATTGTCAAGAAATTGAAACGTTACGGACAGGAATCTACGATAGATAATATGGTAAAGTACATAAATGACATTGCGGGAATCCGCATTATTTGTTCTTTTACGTCCGATATCTACCGGATCGCGGACATGATCCGGGATCAGAGAGATATTAAGGTGATCGCTGTGAAAGATTACATTACTTATCCCAAGGCCAGCGGTTACAAAAGCTATCACATGATCGTAAGCATACCTGTATATTTGTCGGATCGTACAGTGGATACGAAGGTAGAAGTACAGATCCGTACGGTAGCCATGGATTTCTGGGCCAGCCTGGAGCATAAGATTCATTACAAATTCGAAGGAGATGCACCGGAGAATATCAAAAACGAACTGGTAGAATGTGCGCGCATGGTATCGGATCTGGATGCAAGGATGCTGTCTCTGAACGAAGAGATCCTGGCGATCAGCAAAAAGAGAGAAGAGGAAAAACAATTAAATAGCGGAACATCCAAATAATGCAAAAGCTTCTGCTGGTGACATGCAAAACCCCCATAAAATGAGGAGTGCCCAGACACCTTTCGGCGCCTGGGCTATTATGAAAAAATTTATCTTATATGCTTTGTTATTCGGAATTCTTATCTCTTCCTTGACTGTAATTAAAGTATACCAATCGATTATGAACAAATTATGAACACGATGTGAAAACTTGGTGAATTTTACGAAAAAGCACAGAAACAGAAAAACAAATTGTACAAATTGCATAAAAACGAACATACTTTGAAAACGCAGTATTCCTGGGGTTTTGGTTGTAACCGTGGGAGAAACATGGTAAAATAGGAGCAGTTGAAACGGAAAAAGGTTCACATGAGGGACGAATATGTTTGGAGGAAAATGGATGGATACTTTTATGGATAAACTTGCGCAAAAGCTGAATGCCCAGGAGATGATCAAGGCCAACTCCGCAGCGGATGCAGAGGAAATGGATCAGCTGAAGAATCAGCTGCGGGAATATGACGAATGCCTGGCGCAGATGCAGCAGGTCAATAAGGAACTGAGAGCAGTCAATCATGCGATGGAGACACTGATGTCCGAGACGATTGCTCCGGAGGTGACAAAGCTTTCCGAGGAAAGCGTAGCTGCCATTCGCAAGATGCAGCAGGAGAATACGGAAAAGCTGCAGGAGCTGCAGCAGGAATATACCACAAAGCTGGAGGAGATCCGACAGAACACGGAAGAACTGGAGGAATTGCGCAAACATCTGGATGAGAAACTGGACGGAAGTGATGAGAACGTCCATAAGGAGTGTGTAAAGGTATACCGCAATGTGCAGGCGGCTGTGGTGGAGGAAAATGAGAAGCAGACCGAAGCGATCGCAGGCAAGATCAAAGAAAGCCTGAGCGGTAAATTAAACGGTGTGTTGGGAGTATCGATCGCTGCACTGTTGGTAGCTGCGGCAGATATTGTACTGCATGTATTGAATATTCTTCATATCTTCTAGGAAATACGGAAAACGAGGTTAACTATGGGTAAAGAACTTTGGAAGCCGGGCAATATGTTATATCCGCTGCCGGCGGTCATGGTAAGTCTGGCGGATCAGGAGGGGCATCCCAACATTATCACCCTGGCCTGGGTGGGAACAGTATGTACCAATCCGCCCATGGTATCGATCTCCGTGCGTCCGGAGCGATATTCCTATCCGATTCTGAAGGAGACCGGAGAGTTTGTGATCAATCTGACTACGAAGGAACTGGCCTACGCCACGGACTACTGCGGTGTCAGAAGTGGACGGGATGTGGATAAATTTAAAGAGATGAAGCTTACGGCAGTCCCTGCATCCGTGGTGAAAGCGCCGATGATCGGCGAGAGCCCCGTGAACATCGAATGCAAGGTACGCCAGATCATGCCGTTGGGATCCCACGATATGTTTCTGGCGGATGTGGTAGCTGTTCATGCTGACGAAAAATATATGGACGAGAACCACAAGTTCCATCTGGAACAGGCGGAACCGATCATGTATTCCCATGGATCCTACTTTGGCTGCGGAGAATTATTGGGCACATTCGGGTACAGTGTCCGGAAAAAAAGAACTTGACGTTTGGCACCAAGTCGGATATCATAAACATAAATATTTATTTACTACGAAGAAGTAGCATCAGACAGGCGTCTGGTGCTTTTTTTATGCGGAAAGTCTGGGTGAGTGTATGACACAGTTGGATAAAAACATAGCATTGAATCTCAAAAGAATTCGTAAGTCCAAAAATATGAGTCTGGATATGCTGGCAGAACGCACCGGAGTGAGTAAAAGCATGCTGGGACAGATTGAACGGGGAGAATCCAATCCCACGGTGTCCACTATAGGAAAAATCGTGGAGGGTTTGAAGGTGCCTTTCGAGCAGCTGATCTATGACAGAAAAGAGATCATGGTCATGCCCTCTCCGGAGGAGGCACCGGTCTTCAAGGAAAAGGAAGGCCAGTACCGGATCTATGTGATGCTTCCGTTTGATGCCGGCAGGAATTTTGAAATCTATCAGGGAGAACTGGACGGAAAAGCACAGATGGAAAGTGAATCCTACGGAGAACAGACATGGGAGTATCTGACGGTAGTATCCGGTGAGATCGAGCTTATACTGGACGATCAGAGTTTTCATGTAAAAAGGGGAAGCTCACTTTATTTTGCATGTGACAGAAAACATGTATACCGCAATGCCGGTGAAGAAAAAGCGGTATGCAATATGATCATCACCACACAGCATTAAACAAAACTTCCACGTTTTACAGCATCCTTTCCGTATTTTGCACGGATATCATCCAGAGCAGCATCCAGCTTCTGCTGTTTCTCAGAGCGTGGTGTGGTGTAATCAAACAGACTGAGCTGGACCGGTTCATCCTCGGGTACCAGCTTAGAGGTGCGTACGCCCAACAGCCGGATGGGAGTTCCGTCCCACAGTTCGCCAAATAGGGAAACAGCACTTTCCAACAACAGATCCGGAGAGGCGGTAGGGACGGCCAGGGGCATCTGGTGAGAAACATTGCGAAAATCGCTGTAGCGGATTTCGGTACATACCTGGCCTGCCAGCTGATGGGAGGAGCGCAGGCGCTGCCCCACGGATTCACAGAGGGACAGTAATACCTTACGTGCGTCCTCTTCCGTCAGAGCATCACTGCTTAACGTGGTGGAATTGCCGATCCCTTTTGCTTTGGAAGGAACGAGTGCCACAACGGAATCGTCTATGCCATTGGCATATTTCCACAGACTACGGCCGTGGCTCTTGAGATGCGATTCCAAAATGACAGGGTCTGTCTTCGCCAGGTCACCTATGGTGAGAATCCCCAGTTTCCGAAGTGTTTCCGCACTGGAGTGTCCGCAGGTGAACAGGGTAGAGACGGGAAGCGGCCACATCTTTTCCGGGATCTCTTCCTGATATAAGGTATGTGTCTTATCCGGTTTTTGAAAATCCGAAGCCATCTTGGCCAGGACCTTTCGGTCCGAAATCCCAACATTTACAGTAAAATGAAATTTTTCCCGCACAGAATCACGAATGTAAGCAGCGGCAGCTTCCGGAGAGGAATACTGCGCCGCAATCGGGGAATAATCCATATAACATTCATCAATGCTGACCTGTTCAATGTCCGGGCAGATACCCGACAGATGTTCCATGAGCAGCCGGCTTTTTTCGCGGTACATGGAATGATCCGGAGAGGCCATGACCAGATGAGGACATTTCCGCAGGGCGTTGACCACAGGCTCCCCCGTAGTGATACCGAAGGCCTTGGCGGGGATGGATTTGGCCAGTACGACGCCATGTCTGGTGGAAGTATCGCCCCCCACAATGGCGGGAATGGTGCGCAGATCCACGGAATCTCCCTGCGCCAGACGCTCCAGTGCCGTCCAGCTTAAAAAGGCGGAATTAACATCAATATGAAAAATAAGACGATCGCGGTCCGGCATAGGCAGCTCCTCTCTGCAAAACTTTTTCCAATATAGTTAGTATAGCATAGAATACGTCGGCGGAAAACATATAAATCGAACAGATATTCTTGCTTTACAAGGCATATAAATGCTGATAGAATCTATATGTTACAAAGTTATTACAACAGATCGACATAAAAAAGTCCTATGTGGACATACTGATATAGATACAATAGATTGAGAAGGAATCCATGAAGAAACTGACATCTTACTCGAAGAGAGTAAAATATACATATGTGAAAACCACGCTGGTAACTATTTTTGTGAGTCTTTTTTTCCTAAAAGGATATACAGTGTTTGAGAAGACCGGAGAAAATTACTTTCATGTATTTTTGAACGGAACGGAGATCGGAACCGTAGGCGAAGCGGACAGAGCCGAACAGCTTTTACAGGAAGCCAGAAGAAATATCGCTTCCCAGAGCGAGGATATGATTTTTATAGACGCAGATCTGAAGCTTGTGGGCGAAGAAGCTTTGTGGGGCACACTGACAGGGGAAGATACCATGCTGGCAGCCATGGAGCGTGAGCTGGAGAGCAGTATCCGTGAGACATCCCACAGATCTTATACTATGAAGGTAAATGAATACATGGTTAACCTGTCCAGTGTGGATGAGGTGAAATCTCTGCTGCAGGCAGCAGTGGACAAATATGATTCGGAAGAAAAATTCAGTGTGGAACTGACGCATGATGCACAGAAGGAATTCAATGTGCTTACCACAGAAGTGGTGAATCGTCAGGAACTGACCGCACAGGAAGAGCAGAAGGAAGAAGCCATCTATGCAGGTGGTGTACAGACAGCCCTGGATCAGGCCGGCGCCCAGGCAGATCAACAGGAAGAAAAGGATTTCGAGGACTACGAGCTGGGTCTGATGACTATGGATTTTGCGGAGAAGGTAGAGATCGTGGAAACCTATCTTCCGGAGAATATGCTGACGCCGTTGGATCAGGCGATCGAGGATGTGATCAAGGATCAGGAGACTCCCGGTGAATATGAGGTGGTCAGTGGAGATACCCTGTCCGAGATCTCCATCAAAGTCAACATTCCCATTGATCAGATCATTGCCATGAACAGTGAGACACTGACAGATGAAAATTCTACGATCCGTGTGGGAGACAAGCTGATCATCACCGTTCCCGAGCCGGAATTGTCCGTAGAACGTATGGAACAGAATTATTATGAAGAAGTCTACGATGCGGATGTGATTTATGTGGACAACGATTCCTGGTATACGACGCAGACCAAGGTGCTGCAGCAGCCTTCCGCCGGATTCCGTCGCGTGGTGGCAGACGTATCCTATCTGAATGACAGAGAGGTGACCAGGGATATCCTGAAAGAAGAAGTAGTCATGGAGGCGGTTCCCAAGATCGTAGAACGGGGAACCAAGATTCCTCCCACCTATATCAAACCGATCTCCGGCGGACGTCAGTCGTCCGGATTTGGACGGAGAAAGTCACCTACCAAGGGTGCCAGCAGCTATCATAAGGGCGTTGACTGGTCAGTTCCTACCGGAACTGCAGTGTTTGCTTCCTGCGGCGGAACCGTTGTGAAAGCCGGATGGGGAAGCGGATACGGTTATTGTGTCTACATTAACCATGAGGACGGCAGACAGACCAGATACGGTCATTTGAGCAAGGTACTGGTCAAGGCCGGACAGACAGTAAAACAGGGAGAACGTATCGCACTCAGCGGAAATACCGGTATCAGTACGGGACCTCATCTTCATTTTGAGATTCTGATTAACGGCAGCCAGGTGAACCCGCTCAAGTACCTGAATTAGGGTGTTGTATTTACAAATCTCCCAAAATGTGGTATAAGTGCTTAAGAAGGTTTTTCTGATCTGAGAATAACAGAGGTAAGAAACAATGGAACAATACGCAATTAAAGGCGGTAATCCATTAGTCGGAGAAGTAGAAATAGGAGGTGCTAAGAATGCGGCACTTCCTATTCTTGCTGCTTCCGTAATGACGGATGAGACTGTTTATATAGAAAATATGCCGGATGTAAGAGACACGAACGTACTTTTGTGCGCTATGGAGAACATTGGTGTGATCGTAAAGCGCACCGATCGCCATAAGGTGACTCTCAACGCATCCAATATCAGTGAACTGGTAGTAGAAGATGAAAATATCAAGAAGATCAGAGCTTCCTATTATCTGATCGGTGCTCTTTTGGGAAAATATAAGCATGCGGAGGTGGCACTTCCCGGCGGCTGTGATATCGGCTGTCGTGCCATTGACCAGCACATCAAGGGATTCCGTGCCCTGGGTGCGGAGGTGAAGATCGAGCATGGACTGATCAAGACCCATGCGGAGCATCTTCGCGGCAGTCATATTTATATGGATGTGGTCAGCGTTGGTGCTACCATCAATATCATGATGGCCGCTGTAATGGCAGAAGGCACCACCATTATCGAGAATTCAGCCAAGGAGCCCCATGTGGTAGACCTGGCGAACTTTTTGAACAGTATGGGAGCCAACATCAAGGGCGCCGGTACGGATGTGATCCGTATCAAGGGTGTATCCCATCTGCATGGTACTGAGTATGCCGTGATCCCCGACCAGATCGAGGCGGGCACATTTATGTTCGCGGCAGCGGTGACCAAGGGCGATGTAACGGTGAAAAATGTGATCCCCAAGCATCTGGAGTCTATTACGGCGAAGCTGCTGGAGATCGGCTGTGAAGTAGAGGAAGCGGATGACTGTATCCGCGTGGTGGCATCCAAGCCTCTGCAGCATACGCAGGTGAAGACTCTGCCTTATCCCGGATTCCCTACCGATATGCAGCCGCAGATCACTGTGGCACTGGGACTGTCCAAAGGGACCAGCATCGTGACCGAGAGTATTTTCGAGAACCGGTTCAAATATGTAGATGAACTGACCCGTATGGGAGCCAATATCAAAGTAGAGGGCAATACCGCCATCATTGACGGTGTATCCAGATATACCGGAGCAAATATTTCCGCACCGGATCTGCGGGCAGGCGCTGCACTGGTATTGGCAGCAATGTCTGCGGAAGGCTTTTCCACCGTGGATGACATCCGATATATCGAGAGAGGCTACGAAGACTTCCATCTGAAATTACAGGGACTGGGAGCGCAGATCGAGTTGATCGAAACCGAGAGAGATTTACGGAAGTTCAAATTAAAGATCGGTTGATCCTGTCGGGATTACTGATGCTACAACTGAGTGCGTGCTACAACTGAGAAAAAATGTCTGTTGACAAACAGGGCATCTCATAGTAAGCTAGCCTATGTAGAAAAGTTCATATAGACTTTCCCTTATTCAGAGTGGTGGAGATACATAGGATCGAGGAAGCCACGGCAACCCCGCATACGAGATGCGGAAGGTGCCCACCTGAGCGAGCAATTGTCGAACAATAAGAGGATTTGATCAATCGTTAAATCAGTCCGCTTAACAAAGCGGACTTTTTTGTATCATTCAGAACGACTGGCATCGAAGATGCGATTTTGCGTATATGGCGTTGGATGATAGGACTTTAAGTAACTTATACACCACTAGACCCTCTTCCCATAGGGAGGCAGAATGGAGGACAAATGGAAAAACGTTTATTTACATCGGAGTCCGTAACCGAAGGACATCCCGATAAAATCTGTGATGCTGTATCTGATGCGGTGCTGGATGCACTGATGGAGCAGGATCCGTTCAGCCGTGTAGCATGTGAGACCTGCACCAACACCGGTTTCGTACTGGTAATGGGTGAGATCACCACCAAGGCTAACATTGATATTCCCGCTATCGTTCGTAAGACCGTGACCGAGATCGGTTATGACTCTTCCGAGAAAGGCTTCGATGGCAATACCTGTGCCGTTATGGTGTCTCTGGACAAGCAGTCTGCCGATATCGCTATGGGCGTAGACAAGGCACTGGAAGCAAGAGAGAGTCATATGACTGACGAGCAGCTGGATGCGATCGGTGCAGGAGACCAGGGCATGATGTTCGGTTTCGCTACCGATGAGACTCCGGAATATATGCCGTATCCTATCTCCCTGGCACACAAGCTGACCAGACAGCTGACCAAGGTACGTAAGGACGGAACATTATCTTATTTAAGACCCGATGGTAAGAGCCAGGTATCCGTAGAGTATGATGAGAATGGCAAGCCTGTCCGTCTGGAAGCTGTCGTTCTGTCTACCCAGCATGACGAGCATGTATCTCAGGAGCAGATTCATGAGGACATTAAAAAATACGTATTCGATCCGATCCTGCCCACAGACATGATCGACGCAGATACCAAATTTTTCATTAATCCTACCGGACGTTTCGTGATCGGCGGACCCAACGGTGACAGCGGACTGACCGGTCGTAAGATCATCGTAGACACCTACGGCGGATATGCCCGTCACGGCGGCGGAGCTTTCTCCGGCAAGGACTGCACCAAGGTGGACAGAAGTGCCGCTTATGCCGCTCGTTACGTTGCTAAAAATATCGTAGCAGCAGGACTGGCTGAGAAGTGTGAAATTCAGCTGTCTTACGCTATCGGCGTAGCACAGCCTACCTCCATCATGGTAGATACCTTCGGCACCGGCAAACTGCACGATGGCAAGCTGGTAGAGATCATCCGTGAGAATTTTGACTTAAGACCTGCAGGAATCATCAAGATGCTGGATCTGCGCAGACCTATCTATAAGCAGACCTCTTCCTATGGTCACTTCGGACGCACCGATGTGGATCTGCCCTGGGAGAAACTGGACAAGGTAGATCTGTTAAAAAAATATTTGTAAGTGGAACGACAATTAAGAAGTATATTACTGCCTGAGCAGTAATATACTTCTTTTACTAAATTGAAAGTTAGTGAAATACCACCCGGATGACTTTGTTGTCTTCCTGGGTGG